>Ga0302325_10001688_pt1 | contig 55598 bp, 59 predicted proteins | sample Palsa_T0_2_FD_201948 | JGI IMG/M metagenome (GOLD analysis project Ga0302325, IMG submission 201948) | Peat permafrost microbial communities from Stordalen Mire near Abisko, Sweden - Palsa_T0_2 | ecosystem: Environmental > Terrestrial > Soil > Palsa > Peat permafrost | place: Sweden: Abisko... | reverse complement strand
AGGGTCGCGATAAGCATGGTCCCAAATGTCACGGGGATGAACGATTTGAGGCCGCCCATCTTGCGCATGTCCTGCTCGCCGCCGACCGCGTGAATCACGGAGCCTGCGCCCAGAAACAGCAGGCCCTTGAAGAACGCATGCGTCATCAAGTGGAAGATGCCCGCCGAAAACGCCCCCACGCCGCAGGCCATGAACATGTAGCCAAGCTGCGAGATGGTCGAGTACGCGAGAACTTTCTTGATGTCAGTCTGCGCAATGCCGATGGTCGCAGCAAAAAATGCAGTCAGCGTGCCAATGATGGCCACGACCGTCAGCGCGAAAGGCGCGCGTTCAAAGATCACATGCGAGCGCGAAACCATGTAGACGCCCGCCGTCACCATCGTAGCCGCATGGATCAACGCAGAAACCGGCGTCGGACCTTCCATCGCGTCGGGAAGCCACACATAGAGCGGAATCTGCGCCGATTTGCCGCAAGCGCCGACCATCAGCAGAATGCCGATCGCTGTCAGCAGACCCGCGTCAGCAGTCTCAACGGGCAAGGGAACCACCGCGCCAAATACCTGATCGAAATTCAGCGATCCAAAATGTTTTATCAACAAGAACAGTGCGATCAGAAATCCGAAATCGCCAATGCGATTGACGATGAACGCCTTCTTGCCCGCCGATGCCGCCGAATCTTTCGTGAACCAGAACCCGATCAGCAAATACGACGCCAGCCCCACCCCCTCCCAGCCAATGAACATCTGCAGGTAATTACCGGCCAGCACCAGCGTCAGCATGAAAAACATGAACAGGTTCAGATAGCTGAAGAAGCGGTAGTAGCTGGGATCGTCCCACATGTAGCCGACCGAGTAGACGTGAATGAGGAATCCGACGCCAGTGACCACCAGCAACATGACCAGCGAAAGTTGATCGAGATAAAAAGCAAAATCCGCACTGAAGCCGGTGATGCGGATCCAGTGCGCGAAGAACTCATGATAGGGAAGCGATAACGACGAGAAGCGCGCTGCGACTAATAAAGCCCAGGCAAAAGCCGCTCCGCTGAAAAAGAGCGCAACCGCGGTAACGCCCGCCCGCGAAGCCTTCTTCCCAAGAAAGCCGTTGATCGCAGCCCCCGCCAGAGGCAGAATCGGGATCACCCAGAGATTCAGATTCGGGTTGAGGTTCGGGTTCATAGTTTGAGCAGGTTCACTTGATCGACGTTCAGCGTCTCTCGCGTGCGATACACGGCGATGATGATTGCCAGTCCCACGGCCGCTTCCGCAGCCGCCACAACCATCACAAAGAAAACGAAGACCTGGCCAGCCAGTGCGTGCCAGTGTGCGGCGAACGCCACGAACGAAAGATTCACGCCGTTCAACATCAACTCAATCGACATGAAGATGGTAATAATGTTGCGCTTGATCAGAAAACCGACCACGCCACACGCAAACAGAAATCCACTGAGCAGCAGGTAGTACGAGAGGGGCACATACGATGGCACCATCAGCCCACCTTCCCCGCCGAGGCTTCCGGTTTGCTGGCCAGAACCACGGCGCCCATGATGGCGATCAGGATCAATACCGAGGTGACTTCGAACGGCAACAGAAAATCATGAAATAGAAGCTGGGCGATATCCGTAGGATGTCCGGGCAACGCGCCGATCGGCACCGACTCAGTCCCGGAGTGCCGCAACACTACCCACCCTATGAGTAGGCCGCCAGTTAACATTCCGGGCACGCCCAGCAGAATAGCGACACGGCTTCCCTTGGTTTGTTCCTCTTCGCCGGCATTCAGCAGCATGATGACGAACACGAACAGCACCATGATCGCACCGGCATACACAATCACCTGCACGGCCGCGACAAACTCTGCGCCGAGCAGCAGATACTCCCCAGCCAGCGCAGCCATTACCGCGATCAGCGACAGCGCACTGGTGATGGGATGCCGCTGCGCCAGCAGGTTGATTGCCCCGCCCACGCAAACGGCTCCGAACATCAGAAATAAGAAAAGATGCATATGCAAAATCAGTTGCCAGTTGCCGGTTGCCAGTTCCCAGTCACAGTTGGTTCAACAGTCATTTTCAACACGATTCGACCTCACGCCGCGCACGCTCTTACTGGCAACAGGGGGCTGGCAGCTGGCTACTGCCTTCCCTCACCAGGCTACGAAAATTGCCGTCGCCACCAGATTCGCAATTGCCAGCGGCAAAAGAAACTTCCAGCCAAACGACATCAGTTGGTCGTAGCGGAAGCGCGGCAACGTCCCGCGCACCCAGATATACAGAAACAGAAAACAGAAAATCTTCGCCGCAAACCAGAACACGGGTAACAAGGCCTGCACCAGCGGAGGCCCAAACAGCGGCCCGTGCCATCCGCCGAAAAACAACAGCGTGGCCACGCAACCCACCGTAATCATATTCGTGTATTCCGCCATGAAGAACATGGCAAACTTCATGGCGCTGTATTCGGTGTGATATCCCGCGACCAATTCAGTTTCGGCTTCGGGCAAGTCAAAGGGAATGCGGTTTGTCTCCGCATACGCAGCCATCAAGTAGATGAAGAAGCCGATGAACTGCCAATGAAAAATATTCCACCGCGGAATGAAGCCCCAGAAATGCCCGCCCTGCGCGTCGACGATGGCGCGCAGGCTGAAGCTGCCGGATTGAATCAGCACCCCAACCAGCGAAAGCCCCAGCGCAATTTCGTAGCTGACCATCTGCGCACTCGCTCGCAGTCCGCCCAGCAAAGAATACTTATTGTTCGACGACCATCCTGCCAGCGCCACACCGTAGACGCCCATCGAGGTAACACCGAGAATCATAAGCAGCCCGATGTTGACATCGGTAATCTGGAACGGAATGCTGTACGGTCCAATTACGGCACCACCCCAATGGAACGGCATCTCGTAGTGGAACGGCAGGAATTGGGGTACGGAGAATGGCCCGAACGTGAAGCTATTGCCAAACGGAATCACCGAAATCGAAGTCAAGGCAAAGATCAGCGCCATCATCGGCGCCGCGATAAACAAGGGCTTGTAAACGTGCGGCGGCGTCAGATCTTCTTTAAACAAAAACTTGATGCCATCGGCCGCGGGTTGCAAGAGTCCAAACGGCCCCACCCGCGTGGGTCCCCAGCGATTCTGCATGTGGCCAACCACTTTGCGCTCCAGCCAGACCGTGTATGCGACCGCGGTGAGAAGCACGCCGAGGACGATCGCCGACTTGATCACCGACACGAGTATGAAGATTGAAAGAGGCAAAGGCATTTGGCTTAATTGAGTAATTGGGAAATTTAGTAATTTAGTAATTTCGTAATTGAAAAACGATTTTCTCCTGAGATGCAATCCTAAACATTCAGTACGCGGTGTGGGATTTGCAAATTACCCAATTACAAAATTCTCTTCTCAGTCTGCCGCAACTTCAGCCGGCTTCACTTCGTGACTCTCCATGACCGACTTCAGCGCGCGCGAATAATGTCCCAGTGTTCCAGAACTAAAAAGAGTATCGTTTGCCGGAGAAATAGATTCAGGCCTGTGCGCGACTCCGGGCCCAGCCTTGGCGAGCGAGGTATGCTGGCTGTTGCCCGCCAGCAGATTCATGCGGGAAACGTCATAGCCCGGCACCAGCCGCTGAATTTCATCCAGAATCGCCATGGGATCGAACGGGCTCAGCTTAGGCTCCAACCCATGCGCCTCAAGCCACACCGCATGACGGTCGGCCTCGCCCGATTGTGCCCCGCGCGACTGCCCCATGTCAGCATGAGTGCCGCCGCCGATGGGCACGAGTTTGCGGACGTCAAAGCCCATTGCGTCCGCGATGCGCACGATCATCTCGAAGTCCGCCTTCGTACCCGTGACCTCGCCGGCCTTCTTTACTAACTGCAGGTCGCCGCAAGTGTTCGTGAACGTACCAGACTTTTCGTATGCATTCGCGGCGGGCAACGCCACGTCCGCTACCACGGCGGTCTCGGTGAGGAACATGTCCTGCACCACGACAAAGCTGTTCGAGAACGCGAATGAATCGATCTTCAACCGCCCAATCGGATTTGAGCCAACAACGTACAGAGCCTTCAACTTGTTCGTGCTTGCCGCCTCAACCATGCCGGATAAATCGAGTCCGGCCGCCTGCGGGATCTCGCCCCATTCTGTATGAAACTCGCTGCTGCCACTGATCGGGTGGTATCCAGGAAGCAAATCGGGATACAAGCCCATGTCAGCTGCTCCGCGCGAGTTGGCATAGTCGGCGAGGCAAACAAACTTAGCTCCGGCGATTGCAGAACCGAACGTCACCAGGCTCGAAAGATCGCTGCCTAAGATTTCCGAACCGAACGCGATGACTAGATTCTGTTCGCCGCGCAACGTGTCGCGCAGCGAGTTCCACTGATCTTTCGTTGACGATGAATTGATAATGGCATCCGCGGCAGCGTCGTCGCCGGCGAGAAACGCCGCAACCTTACCTTCTGCTCCAGCGGGGATCTGCATGAAGTTCGTTGCCTGCCGTCGCAATTTGATTGCCTGCGAATTGATCACATAGAGCCGCGAGCGGTGCAGTCGAACGTTGTTGCGAATCTGCCACGCCAGCAGCGGGTGCTGCTCAGTGGGATCATTTCCGATCAAAAGAATCGCAGGCGCAGTGAATACGTCCGCCATGCTGGCTGTGGCATCTGCCTTACCGCGAAGCGCCGCCGCGAAAGCAGGGAAGTCCGCGGTGCGATGGTGGTCGACATTGTTCGTCTTCAATACCATGCGGGCAAATTTCGAAAGCAGATAGGATTCTTCGTTTGTCGTGCGAGTCGAGCCGATCACGCCAATCGCCGACCCGCCATCGCGGTCGCGCACTTCCGCAAACTTCTTTCCGATCAGCTGAAACGCTTCTTCCCACGTTGCTGGAGTCAGCTTGCCTTCTTTGCGAATCAGCGGCTGCGTAAGCCGTTCTTCATGATTCGCAAAATCGAAGGCGTAACGGCCCTTGATGCAAAGAAAGTCCCCGTTCGTACCGCTCTTGTCGCGATTGTCGCCGCGCACGATCTCCATACCGGTGTCGGCGCGGCGCACGCCCAGCGTAGTCTTGCAGCCGTCACCGCAGTGCGTGCAGATCGTGCCCACATGCTTCATCTCCCACGGACGCGTCTTATAGCGATAAGCGCCCGAAGTGAGCGCGCCCACCGGGCAGATGTCGATGCACATTCCGCACTCTTCGCACTCCAGGTGATCTTCTTTATTAGGAGCGATAATCGAACTCACCCCGCGGTTCTGCACGCCCAGCGCCCAAACATCCATGCCTTCGCCGCAGACGCGCACGCAGCGGTAGCAGAGAATGCAGCGCGGCCGATCAAAAAACACCACCGGCGACCACTGCTGCTCATCTTTATGATTCTTCGCCTCCATGAACTTCGACTCGGCTGCGCCGTAGGAGAACGTCATATCCTGCAGTTCGCATTCGCCCCCGGCATCGCACACCGGGCAATCCAGAGGATGGTTGCCCAGCAGCATCTCCAGCATCGACTTCCGCGCCTGCTTGATCTCCTCGCTATCGGAGGTAACGATCATGCCTTCGCTGATCACGGTCGTACACGCCGTCTGCAGTTTCGGCATTTTCTCGATCTTCACCAGACACATGCGGCAAGCGCCCTGCAAAGAAAGATTCGGATAGTAGCAAAACGAAGGCACTTCGATGCCCACGGTCTTGCAAGCCTCAATCAGCAGCGTCCCCGCGGGAGCCGTGACCTTCTTGCCGTCAACTGTAAGTGTTACGTCAGCCATAAATATTGAGCGATTGAGTGATCGGGTGATTTAGCGATTGAAAATCGACGTACGATTTTGACTTTCAATCGCAAAATCACCCAATCGCTCAATGACTCAATGCTTCCATTTCTTCGGCCACGCCCGCTTTTTCATAAGGGCAAGGCCGGCCGTCCAAATGATCTTCAAACTCTTTTCTGAACTTCTTCACGAACGCAATCGTCGGCATCGCCGCCGCATCTCCCAGCGGACAAAACGTCCGCCCCAGCATGTTCTCCGAGAGATACTGCATGTTGTCGATGTCTTTCTTCACCCCGCCGCCCGAGTGAAAACGAATCAAAGTTTTCTTCAGCCAGTCCGTGCCTTCGCGGCAAGGGATACACCAACCGCAACTCTCGTGCTGATAAAACTTCATCGTCCGCAGAGCGAACTTCACGATACACTGCTGATCGTCCAGCACCACTACGCCACCCGATCCCAGCATCGATCCAGCCTTCGCAACCGAATCGAAATCCATGTTGATGTCGATCTCGTCCGCAGTCAGGCAAGGAGTAGAAGATCCGCCCGGAACAACCGCCTTCAACGACCGCCCATTCGGAATCCCGCCGCCCACTTCATAGATCATCTTCTTCAGGCTGTAACCCATGGGCAGTTCATATACGCCGGGCTTCGCCACATTCCCGCTAAGGCAGAACAGTCGCGTGCCGCCATTCTTCGGAGGACCAATCTTGGCATACCACTCCGCGCCGCCCAGCATAATGTGCGGCACACTCGCCAGCGTCTCCGCATTATTAATGACCGTCGGACCGCCCCAAAGCCCAACCACAGCCGGAAATGGCGGCCGAATCCGCGGAATACCACGCTTGCCCTCAAGCGATTCCATCAGCGCCGACTCTTCGCCGACCTCGTAAGCTCCAGCGCCGCCGTGCCAGTAGATATCAAAATCGCGGCCGCTGCCGAAAATGTTCTTGCCCAGAAAACCCTTGGCATATGCGTCGCGAATCGCCTTCTGCATGATGATCGACAGGTATCGATATTCGCCGCGGATGTAAATGTAGCCGCTGCGCGCGCCCACAGCCAGCCCGCCGATCATGACTCCTTCGATTACTGCGTGCGGATCATGCTCGAAGATCAGCCGGTCTTTGCAAGTGCCAGGCTCGCTCTCATCGCCATTACACAAAACATATTTCGGCTTGGCCGATTGCTTAGGCACGAACGACCACTTCATCCCGGTCGAGAACCCAGCCCCGCCGCGCCCGCGCAGCCCGGAGTTCTTCACCTCATTTATGATCGCGTCCGCATCCATTCCAAGCGCCTTCTGCACAGCCTTGTAGCCGTCCAGTTCGAGGTAGCGATCAATATTCGTCGCGCCCAGTCCAAAGCGGCGGGTAACGACTTTTACCTCATCGGGATGGGAAACTAAAGATGCCATATTTACGGCGTCTAACCCTCGGATCTTTGACTCAATGTGTCGGCCAGGGAATCAACAGACTTGATGCGCTGCAATTGTTCTTGGGCCTGTGCTAAGCATTTGTCCAAAACCCGATCCATCTTCTCTGTAGTCAAGTTCTCGTGAAAATCGTAGTTCACCTGCGCCGCCGGAGCCCAACTGCATGCCCCAATACATTCGACCTCTTCTAAAGTGAACAAACCGTCAGGCGTCGTTCCCTTGTGCCCGACGCCCAGCTTTTTCGCGCAGTGCTGAAGAATTTCTTCACCGCCCCGCACCAGGCAGCTGATATTCGTACAAACTTGCAAATTAAACTTGCCACGCGGCTTCGTCGTGAGCATTGAGTAATAGCTAATCACGTTGCGCACTTCGAGCTCCGTCAAATCAAGCCGCCCGGCAAGCTCCGCAATCACCTCGTCGGACAAAAATCCAACTTCATCCTGCGCATAAAGAAGGGTAGGAACCAGCGCCGACCGCTTCGTCGGATAATGCGGCACCATCTCCGCAAACCGCGCCTCGAATTCTTCGGAGAATTTCATTTCGTGCGAACTAACCCGTCTGGGAACACTTCCACGCGCTGTAAATAAACACGCCGATGACTATGGCATACAGCACAACCAGCAAAATCCAAAACTCCTTTTTCTGGCGTCTCTCCGTTTTCTCACTGACCGTTCCGCCCTGCACCGTTCTTGCCCAACCCCTAGCACGGAGACGCCAAAGCACGGCAATAATGGGTGGCCCAGCCGTACTAATCAAGACCTGTTCCCACACCGGTGCGGCTCCGGGACACATCAGCTCAGTCCCCCGACATCACCTATCGATCTCCCCCAGCACAATGTCAATGCTCCCAATCGCCGCCACCACGTCCGCAATCAGCCGTCCCTCGCACATCTTGGGCAACGTCTGCAGATTAGCCAGGCAGGCCGCCCGCATATGCACTCGATACGGTTTCGCTGTGCCATCGCTCACAATGTAGTAGCCCATCTCTCCGCGCGGAGATTCCACCGCCTGGTAAACCTCACCCGCCGGAACTGCGAAGCCCTCGGTAATAATCTTGAAGTGATAGATGAGCGCTTCCATCTGCGTCTTCATCTTCTCCCGGTCGGGCAGCACAATGCCGGGAGCATCGGCCTTGATAGGTCCCTCCGGCATGCCATCGAGCGCCTGCTTCACGATCTCGTTCGATTCGCGCAGTTCCCGCACCCGGCACATGTACCGCGCGAACACATCGCACTCCTGCGCTACAGGGACCTTGAACTTAAAATTCTCATACCCCGAGTAGGGCATATCGCGGCGCAAATCAATATCCACGCCGCTCCCGCGCAGAGTAGGCCCGCTCGCACCCAACGCAATCGCATCTTCCGCGCTGAGCTGCGCCACGCCTTTAGTCCGCATCATCCAGATCGGATTTCCCGTCAGCAGGTTCTCGTACTCATCCACCTTGTCGGGAAAGCGCCCGGCGAATTCGCGAACCCGCTCAAAGAATCCCAGAGGCGGTTCGAGCGCAAGCCCTCCTATGCGAAAGTACGAGGTCATCATGCGCTGTCCGCTAATCATCTCGAACATATTCAAGATTTCTTCACGCTCGCGGAAGCAATACAGAAAAACCGTCAGCGCGCCAATATCCATCGCGTGCGTGCCCAGCCACACCAGATGCGAGTTGATGCGCGTCAACTCGTTCATCAGCACCCGCATCCACTGCGCCTTTGGAGGAATCTCCAGCCCCAGCAGCTTTTCCACCGCCAGCACATAAGCAAGATTGTTCGTCATGGGGCAGAGATAGTCGATTCGGTCGGTCAGCGGCACCACTTGCTGATAAAACTTCGCTTCGCAGGTCTTTTCGATCCCGGTATGCAGGAATCCAATGTCCGGCATGATCCGCACGATGGTTTCGCCATCAATCTCCAGCAGCACGCGCAGCACACCGTGCGTCGACGGATGCTGCGGCCCCATGTTCAGGATCATCGTTCGATCCTGACCGGGTTCGAGCACGGGAGTGGGTGCAAGATGTGCCATTACTAGCGGTAGCCCTCCACCGGATAATCCTTCCGCAGCGGATGACCTTCCCAATCCTCCGGCATCAAAAGCCGCCTCAAATAAGGATGCCCCGTAAACCGAATCCCGAACAGGTCAAACACTTCGCGCTCAAAATAATTAGCGCCGGGCCACAACGAAGTCAGTGATTCAACAACTGGGCTCGCACTATCCAGCCGCACTTTGAGACGTACCCGTTCTTTCTTAGAAATCGAGAGCAGATGATAAACAACTTCAAACCGCGGCTCCGCTGGATACCAGTCAACGCAAGTCACGTCGGAAAGATAGTTGAACGTGCATTCCGCATCATCCCGCAGCAATGCACAAGCCTCCCGAAGGTTCGAGCGATCAATGTAGATCGTCATCTCATCGCGATCGAACTTCGCCCCCGTAACGGCCGAAGCATTCCACGCCAGCAGCCGCGCCAACGCCGGATGACCCTTCAGTTGCTCAAGATCGGTAATGGCTGGCGCCAACGCCACTAGCTTCCACCTCGCTGGTCATTGAATCGAACATCAACTTGCACCCCAGATTGAACATCACGCAAATTGATTCGCAAACCGGATGCTGCCTGCGACCGCACAGCCGCCGGACCCCACTCCAGAACGCCCTTCTTCCAAACATAAAAGAAGCCGACCAGAACAATGGCGATGTAGACGAGCATCTCCCATAGCCCAAAGTGTCCCAAATCGCGCAGAATTACCGCCCAGGGATAGAGAAAGACTGCCTCAACATCGAACAAAATGAAGAGCATCGCCACCAGGTAGAACTGCACCGAGAAACGCCCGCGCGCATCCCCCACCGGCGCCATTCCCGATTCGTAAGGGGCCATCTTGGCGCGAGTCGGTTTCCGCTCCCCGATCAGCCAGGAAAGCGAGATAATGACAGTCGCGAGCCCGCCGACCAGCACAATATGGATCAGAATCGGCAGGTAGCCGGCGAAATAATTGTCGGGCATAGGCGAGGCTATATATAATTCGCGCGAAGCTTGATTAAACATTTTAGATTAGGTGCTGATCAGCGGCAGTGTCAAGGGAACCGGTCACAATTTGGCAATTTTGTAATTTAGTAATTTGTAATCTGAGAACGGGCGGTTAAGATGTCCGCGGAACCCGAGGAATTACGAGGTCGAACGAAGGCGTTTGCGATCTTCTCAACATTCAGCCAGGTTAAATTACCAAATTACGAAATTGCCAAATTACAACTGTCTTTATGATTTTTGGATTTAACACCGACGTGAAACACGGCGACACCATCTACCACGTGCAAAGCGAGGCGCGCGAGAGCGAAAAACTGCTCCAGACTCAAGTCTTCGTGCGTGGAAGATGCGTCGGCAAGCGGGCCATCTCCTATGCCAACTCTGCCGCCCAGGCTGGCTTTGGCGATCCCCAGAAAGAGCAGCAACTTCGCGACCAGCATCGCCTCGTGCTCGAAGCTATTCGCGAAGGCCAGCTCGAAAACGTCCTCGACCACGCTGAAACAGAAACCCTCGCCGCCATCAAGCAGCTCGATGTCCAATGGGAGAACGCCGCCTCCATTCACGCCAACCGCAATCTCACCATGCAATTGCGCGTCACCGAGGCCGGAAGCGCCGTTCCCTCCGCTCGCCTGACCTGCCGTTTCGCGCGCCCAGACGCTGCGCCCTTCTACACCCAGACACTCACCGACGCCACCGGCATCGCCCAGATCTCGCTCGAGCTGGATGAATCCTCTTTGCCGGATTCATCCGTGCTGGTGCAAGCCATCCACGAGGGCCGCACCGTAACCCGCAAGTTTCTTCTGCGCCAGGCCGACTAGAGAAATTAGTACATGTCCTTGTTTCTCCCCCTAGTTCGGGCCATTGCTTTAACTCCGAAGTCCGCTAAAATCGGCAGTACTCCCCTGTCATTGCACGAGTTCGTGTGTTCGGGTACACTTTGCCCCCACGTGGGGGATCCGGACTGGGGGATGGATGAAGTTGCGTTTGCTTGCGCTGTCGGTTGTGATTGGGACGGCACTGTCTTTCTCTGCGTGCGGCGGCGGAAGCATGGGAGGCGTACAAAGCACAGGAGGCAACCACCCACCTCCAACCACCTACACCATCGGCGGCACGATCGCCGGTCTCACGGCAACAGGTCTGGTTCTGCAAAATAATAGCGGCGATAATCTTGCAGCCAGCGCCAACCAAGCCTCTTTCACCTTCAGTACACCAATCGACAGCGGCAGCAACTATGCCGTCACTGTGCTGACGCAGCCCGCAGGAGAGACCTGCGCGGTGACGAACGGCAGCGGACTGGCCCTCTCGAACGTGACCGACGTCACTGTGAGTTGCAGCGTTAATGCGGTTCCTACCTACACCATCAGCGGCACTATCTCAGGACTAGCAGGCACAGGCCTGCAACTGCAGAACAGCGGAACGACGCAGACCATCGCATCGGGAGCGACAACGTTCAGCTTCACTGGAGTTCCCAGTGGCAGCGCGTATAACGTGACGGTTCTGACGCAACCGTCGAGCCCAACACAAACCTGCACCGTGACAAACGGAAGCGGCACAATCAACGGCAACGTCACCAACGTAGCAGTAGCCTGCAGTACAGTAACCTACACAATCAGCGGCACCATCTCAGGCCTCGCAGGCACAGGCCTGGTCCTGCAAGACAACGGCACCAGTAACCTGACCATCGCCGCAGGGGCAACCTCATTCACGTTCAGCACACAAATTCCCAGTGGCAGCACGTATAACGTAACGGTCCTAACGCAGCCGACGAACCCCACCCAAACCTGCACAGTAACCAACGGCAGCGGGACAGTGACCGGCAACGTGACCAACGTAGCAGTGGCCTGCAGCACAGCAACGTACACAATCAGCGGCACTATCTCCGGACTAGCCGGCACGGGACTGGTCCTGCAAGACAACGGCACCAGCAACCTGACCATCGCCGGCGGAGCAACCTCGTTCACCTTCAGCACGCAAATCCCGAGCGGCAGCACGTATAACGTAACGGTCCTAACGCAGCCGACGAGCCCAACTCAAACCTGCTCAGTAACAAACGGCAGCGGAACAGCGACCGGCAACGTGACCAACGTAGCCGTCACATGTAGCACCACCACCTACACGATAGGCGGCACCATCTCCGGCCTGACCGGCACCGGCCTAGTCCTGCAAGACAACGGCACCAGCAACCTGACCATCGCCGCAGGCGCAACGACATTCACCTTCAGCACCCAAATCCCAAGCGGAGGCACGTACGCTGTAACCGTATTCACGCAGCCCACAACTCAAACCTGCTCAGTAACAAACGGCACTGGCACCGCCACCGGAAACGTGACCAACGTAGCAGTCACATGCTCGACCACCACCTACACAATAGGCGGAACAATCACCGGCCTCACAGGCACAGGCCTGGTCCTGCAAGACAACGGCACCAGCAATCTAACCATCGCCGCCGGAGCAACGACATTCACCTTCAGCACGCAAATTCCAAGCGGAGGCACGTACGCCGTAACGGTATTCACGCAGCCGACGAACCCAAATCAAACCTGCTCAGTAACAAACGGCAGCGGGACAGCGACCGGCAACGTGACCAACGTAGCAGTCACATGCAGCACAACCACCTATACGATAGGCGGAACAATCTCCGGCCTAACCGGCACCGGCTTGGTCCTGCAAGACAACGGCACCAGCAATCTAACCATCGCCGCCGGAGCAACGACATTCACCTTCAGCACGCAAATTCCAAGCGGAGGCACGTACGCCGTAACGGTATTCACGCAGCCGACGAACCAAAATCAAACCTGCTCAGTAACAAACGGCAGCGGGACAGCGACCGGCAACGTGACCAACGTAGCAGTCACATGCAGCACAACCACCTACACCATAGGCGGAACAATCTCCGGCCTAACCGGCACAGGCCTGGTCCTGCAAGACAACGGCACCAGCAACTTGACCATCGCTGCAGGCGCAACCTCATTCACCTTCACCACCCAAATCCCAAGCGGCAGCACATACAACGTCACGGTCCTAACGCAGCCCACAAACCCCACTGAAACCTGCACCGTCACCAACGGCAGCGGCACCGCCACCGGCAACGTCACCAACGTAGCAGTTGCCTGCACCACCTCCACCGGCTTCACCATCGGAGGCACCATCGCCGGCCTCACCGGCTCCGGCCTCGTCCTGCAAGATAACGGAGGCAACAACCTAACCATCACTTCAGGCCAAACTTCCTTCACCTTCTCCACGCAAATTCCGGCCGGCAGCCCCTACAGCGTGACAGTATTCACGCAGCCCACGAACCCAACCCAGACCTGCACGGTCACCGACGGCAGCGGCACCGCCAACGCCAACGTCACCAACGTCCTAGTGGCCTGCAACAATCAATGGACCTGGCAAAATGGCGCCAACGTTACCAACGTGGGAGGAACCTACGGAACCAAGTTCGGTTTCCTTCCCGGCAACGTACCCGGAGCACGCTACGGCGCCGTCACCTGGACCGATAGCTCTGGCAACTTCTGGCTCTTCGGCGGAAATGGTGTCGCGGCCGGTATAGAGAGCTACCTCAACGACCTGTGGGAGTGGGACGGCACCCAATGGTCCTGGCGAAGTGGAGCGAACGCCACCGACCAGATCGGCGTCTATGGAACGGGCAGCGGCTTTGTCCCCGGGGCACGAATCGGCGCTGTCGGCTGGAAGGATTCTTCAGGAAATCTCTGGCTCTTCGGCGGCTATGGTTTCGATTCACTCTCTACCGACGACCCCGGACCGCTCAATGATCTGTGGGAATACAGTCCCTCCACCAAAGAATGGTCGTTCATTAGCGGTTCGGAATTCATTAACGGAACGGGGACATACGGCACCAAAGGCAATGGTAATTCGAAGAACGTCCCGGGGTCGCGCTACTACGCTTCCGCATCCACCGACGCATCAGGTAACTTCTGGCTCTTCGGCGGCTACGGTTTCGACTCGCAGGGAAATGAAGGATCGCTTAACGACCTCTGGGAGTACAGCGCGACCCTAAGCGAATGGATCTGGATAAGCGGTGCCGACACGCAAGGCCAAGTGCCCAACTACGGCACGCAGGGCAGCGGTTCTAACAGCACCGTCCCCGGCGCCCGCCAAGGTCTAGTTAGCTGGATGGATTCGTCCAACAATTTCTGGCTCTTCGGTGGCCTCGGCATCGGCAGCGTAGTCGACTCCAACCCCGTTTACGGCGCCCTCAACGACACGTGGGAATACATGCCCTCGACTCTGCAATGGGTGTGGCAAGGACCGCTAGGCTCCAACCTGGGGCCAGACCAACCTGGCAACTACGTAGCCATAGGCCAAGCCGGCACGCCAGGCGGAAGAAGCTGGCCCACCGGCTGGCTCGACTCCTCCGGAAACTTCTGGCTCTTCGGAGGTCAGGAAGCCGGGGACGGCGACGGCCTCAACGACCTCTGGCTCTACAGCAACGGCACCTGGACCTGGGAAAGCGGCTCCAGCAGCCCCAATCAACCCGGTAACTATCCGCTCAATGTCGGCACAACCGGCCCCACCTACGCGCCCGGCGCGCGCTGGAACTTGGCCAGTTGGCTAGACAAAAACAATAACCTGTGGCTCTTCGGCGGATCGGGTTTCGACGGGACCGCCACCGACCCGCCAGGAGTCCTAAACGACCTCTGGGAGTTCCAACCATAATCAAGCGCCGATCCGGAATCGCGCGCTACCAAGTGCGCCGGCGCAAGACCGTAGCGCCGCCGTCCCGGCGGCTGTCGCGGGGGCGTCTCGCCTCCGCAGCCGAAGCAGAACCGCACCGCTCTTCAGGCAAGCTCACCCCCAAAGAAAACAAGCTCAACCTCCGCATTCTCCGCGGCAGTTCTCAGCGCCCTCCGCGCTAAAGTCTTTCTGCAAGCAACTCCCGGAATCACGCATTTCTCAGCACACCCGAAGTCAGCTAGAATCGCTAAGACCCAAGCAAAATGAACCTTCAAATCAACGGAGAAGCTCACGCAGTAGCAGATGCCAAATCCGGCTTCACGCTCGCAGCCCTAATCGAATCCCTGAATATGAAGCCCGACCGCGTAGCCGTAGAACTAAACCGCGAAATAGTCCCCCGCGACCGCTGGCCCCAAACCCCCCTAAAAGAAGGCGACCGCCTCGAAATAGTCCACTTCGTAGGCGGCGGCTGCTCGGCGTGCGGCGAAGTCTACGAATGCCCGTAGCACCGTGGAAGAGCGGCGCTTCAGCGCCGCGCCAAGCCGCAGAAAATTAAAACGGGCTTCAGCCCCAACGAGGTAGCGCCGCCGTCCCGGCGGCTGTCGCGGGAGCGTCCCCGCTCCCACCGCCTATGCCACCACGCACTCTTGCGGATTCGAAGCCGGCCTCCGGCAGTACGACCTATAAAACATAGATCTGATATTGAAAAAGCAACAAGCCCGAGTCTCAGTTTCAGCTCAAATTTCTCCGCATCCTCTTTGAAACCCTCATTTCCTATGAGAGGATTGCCGACATGACAATAGGGGCAAAAAGCCGAGTTAAGCTCGCCCAAAAATTGAAAGACCCCGGCTGGAAATCGGCCCTGGCGCCAGAGTTCGGAAAAGCTTACTTCAGAGATCTGGAGAATTTCCTGACCGAAGCCTTCAAAAAAGAAAAAGAAATTTATCCCCCAATAGATTTGGTCCTTGAAGCTCTCAATCAGACCCCTTTGGATTCCGTTAGAGTAGTTATTCTGGGCCAAGACCCGTATCACGGCCGTGGGCAAGCGCACGGCCTATGTTTTTCCGTGCAAGGGGCCGATATTCGTCCATCCTTGAGAAACATCCTAAAAGAATTAGGTCAGAAGCATCCAACTTCTGGAGACTTAACCCCTTGGGCAAAACAGGGAGTCCTTCTCCTCAACTGCATTATGACGGTGGAAAAGGGCAGACCGGGTTCCCACAAGAAACTGCGCTGGGAAAAGTTCACCGATAAAATTATCAGCTGCGTCAGCGAAACGGCGACCGCAAACTCAAGGCCGCTGGCCCTCCTGCTTTGGGGAAGTTCTGCTCAGAGGAAAGAAAAACTCCTTGCCCGCGGACACAAACATAAAGTAATCAAATCCACCCACCCCTCCCCAATCTCCTGCCACCGCAAAGTTCCTGGCAGCCGTCCCTTTTTTGACAGCCGTCCTTTTGAGAAGGTAGATAAATACTTGAAGTCCAACGAGCAAATCGTCCCGATCACATAGCCTAAACAGGCCGGTGGCGCAAAAGGCTTTTCAAATTACCCAATTACAAAATTACGAAATTACAAATCCCCACCAGCACACATCTAGTTAACCCCAGCCCTCGTTTCTCCATTGACACCAGCCAACCCACGCCTAGAATGTTTGAAACATTCGACACGCAACTTGTTTCAAACATAAACAGAGAAAAATGCCAGACGGCTTCTCATCGCTCGACGTAATCGCCCTAACCGGCGTCACCGCCCGCCAGCTCCAGTGGTGGGACGAGCAGGGCGTCGTCAAGCCCGACCGCGCAGGCCACAGCCGCCGCTATTCCATGCAGAACCTCACGGTGGTCGCGGTCATCTGCGAGCTGCGCCGCAAAGGCTTCTCGCTTCAGGGAGTCCGTAAGGTCATTCGTTTTCTCAATCGCGAGTTCGGCAAAGGCCTTGCAGAAATCGTCAGCCGCAACTCCGACGTCCACCTGCTCACCGACGGCAAGCATCTCTATCTCGAAACCTCGGCGCGCCAGATCGTGGACATCCTAAAAAATTCCAGTCAGCCCATTTTAGGAATTTGCCTCAGCGACGCCGTCCGCCAGGTGCGCGCCGACGTCATCGCAAGGAAGGCGAGTACCTCCGTAACATCGTCGGCAGAGCGCCGGCGTGCTAGAAAGGTTTCTTAGGTAATACAGGCAGTTCACAAGGAGGAGTGCATGGTCGGCGAACTAGACGTTCTCAATGAATGGATTCCCGAACAGATGCAACCCGGAACCGTCTTCGTTCTCGAAAATGCCGGCGAGGTCGGCGAGAAAGAAGATCCCTACTGGGCCGTGCTCGCCTGCCCATCCTGCGGCATGCTCGGCCTGATCACGCGCCGCCAGATCAACGGCCTCATCCCTGTGATCTGTGGCTCAGAGCATTGCTCCGCGCAATTTTTCATCAGAGAAGCAGAGGTAGTGGTACGCAAGCCGTTCTAGCTTTTGCCTTACCCCGTGTCCTCCGTGGACCCTGTGGTTAAAGGTTCTAGCTCTTCTCAACAGAGGCACGCCTCAACTCGACCGGAACCTGATCGACAATCTCAATCCCAAATCCTTCCAGCGCGGCCACACGTTTGGGCCTGTTCGTAAGCAGACGAATCCGCCGCAGATTTAAATCGGAAAGAATCTGCGCGCCGATTCCGATCTCGCGCTGCGTTTCGCGCTCGTTGTCCAGTAGCGCCGGCAACTTGCGTCCGCGATGAAAACTCAGCGCGCTGCGCTCGCCAACTTTATCAATCGAAAATCCTTTCGAGGTTTGGTGCAAATAAATCAGCGCCCCGCGCCCTTCCTGCGCGATGCGCCGCATGGAACCTTCGAGCGTGGCGTGACACTCGCAACCCGTCGCGCCGAATACGTCTCCCATCAGGCAATGCGCGTGCATGCGCACCAGCACCGGCGAGTCACTCGCTTCAACGTCTCCTTTAATCAGCGCCACGTGCGACTCTCCGCCATCGATTTCGCTTTCGTAAGCGATGAGGCGAAATTCCCCGAAGCGTGTGTCGACCAGCGCTTCGCCTACGCGATGCACGTAACGTTCATGCGCCATGCGATAGCGAATCAGCTCTGCGACAGTCAGCATCTTCATGTCATGCTGTCGGCAGAACTCGATCAGGTCGGGCACGCGAGCCATGGTGCCATCGTCCTTCATGATCTCGCAGATGATGCCCGCGGGAATCAGCCCGGCAAGGCGCGCGAGATCGACCGAGGCTTCAGTCTGTCCGGCGCGCACGAGCACTCCACCTTTGCGGGCGCGAAGAGGGAAGACGTGTCCGGGGCGCGCCAGGTCTGAAGCTTTCGTCGCAGGATCGATTGCAACCTGAATCGTGCGCGCGCGATCGTAGGCAGAGATGCCAGTGGTCACGCCCACGCGCGCGTCAATCGCTTCGCAAAACGCGGTGCCATATTGCGAAGTGTTCTCCGCGCTCATGGGACCGAGGCGCAGGTGGTCGAGCCGCTCTTCAGTCATGGTGAGGCAGACCAGGCCGCGTCCATGCTTGGCCATAAAGTTGATGGCTTCAGGCGTGACCTTCTCAGCGGCGAGCGTGATGTCGCCTTCGTTCTCGCGGTCTTCATCGTCGACGACGACGATCATGTGGCCGGCGCGGATCTCCTCGATGGCAGTGGGAACGTCGGCGAAGGCTTGCGTGTTCATGATGAGGTGATTGTAGCAAAGGCGTTGGCGAGTTGGTTAACCAGTACCTGGTACCTAGTTGTTTGTATCGAGCCGATGCTCGCCTCCCTGCCGACATCTGCCGCGAGGGATTGGCTTAGTGTTCCAGTTGGAACATACTGGCGATTTGCAGTTGTATGTACACGCGTTTCAGACGGAACTTTGTGCTGAATGTTCCAGTTGGAACATTTTAAAATGGGAAAAACTTTTGGCGTAAGTTGTTGATTCTTCGTGCGGGCTTTTTGGCGGATCAATGGATTCAACGGGTTAGACTGTGGAAGAAATGTCTACTTTCGAGGACGTCGGATGTCTACTAAAGTAGACTTGACAGGGATGCGACGTACTTTATAAGGTACGCCATTTCGCTGCGGCGCTGCTGGCAATCGGGGGCGGCGAGTGCTGATTACATAGAGTTACGTGGAATAAATATCCCGCCTGTCCCGGCATTGATCTGATTTCGGCATTGGTCTTCGGTATTGATCTGGATGCCTGAAAACCTGGCGAACTTGCGTCGCTTCGACGTTGAGGCGGGTTCCCACAGATTCGCCCAGTCTGCTATTGCAGCTTGGCGTACTCCGCCTTGGCTGCCTTCAGGATCGGAATATCTGGGTCGGCGTCTTTCCAGAGAGTGAGGAAGTTCTGATACGACTTGAGCGCGGCGGCGTTGTCGCCCATCATTGCCTGCGCCCGGCCGAGCTGCAGGTGGGCAAGCGCTCCCTGGTGGTGCAGCAGAGCAACTGCGCGATGGTCGATGAGCTTCTGGAATTCAGCTGCCGCCTGCCGGCCCTGGCCTAACTGTAAATAGGCGAGACCGCGAACATACGCGGGATATAGAGCGTTGGGAGGCATGGGAACGTTGGCAAGCTCATACGGTTCTGTGACCCGTAACAGATCAATTGCCTCAGCAGGATTGTTTGACTTGAGCGCCACCACCGCTCGAATCGTTGGAAGGGTATAGCTTTGCGCGAGTGTATCCAGCGGGAGCTCCCGGTTCATCTTATCGATCAGGTTTTGAGCCTCTGACTGCTTGCCAAGAAGGGCGAAAGTCAAAGCTACAGTTGGTTCGACGTAGCCAGGGTTCTTGTGGTTCGTCCAGACTTCTTTCACGAACTGCAAGGCAACGCCGGTGTTTCCGACATCTGCTTCGGCAGGCCCATGGACGATCTTCATCACATCGACCATTGCCATTGCTCCAGCGCGACCGGCCCGCACTTCGGCATCGCGCATCACTTCGCGCGCTTTGACAAAGCGGCCGCGACGGGCTTCAATGCTGGAGTGCAGGGTCAACTGCACAGCCTCGAAGACAGGATTAGCCATCGCCCAGGCGTCCTGTTCCTTCATTCCTGCCTCGTCGCTCTCAAAGAACGCCACAAAAAAACGCAGCTGCCTGAGCTGAATGCCATCGAAGTTGTTCCTTCGCGCTTCCTGAAAGGTACTCTTTGCCTCATTCAGACGGTTCGTAGCAACAAAAGAGTCCATGAGGCTGCGATAACCATCGAAGGTAGGCTTGTTTTGAATCGATGCCAGAGCTTCAGGGATTGCTTTGTCATATTGCCCCAATGACCGGTAAATAAAGCTCAGTTGATTGTGAGGCTGGTAATCGTCGGGATAGGATTGAGCCCACCCGGCGAGCGTGGCGATTTCTTTTTCCTGCTCGCCGGTTATATCGTTATAGTACTGGGCTTCAATCTTGTAGCGCTCGCGGAGGCTTACCCGGTCGCGCAGTTGGTAAGCCTTAGTCAGATTCTGCTCCTGTTTGGTACCGTCAAAGAGCATGCCGTAGGTTTCCGATAGAGCGGCATAGCCTATGGCAAAATTAGGATCCAGCTCAACCGCACGTTTGTAGTAGGGCAAAGCTGCATCAGTTGAGGTGTCCTGCAACTTTGTTCCTTGAGTGTAAGCCTGCAATGCTTCCAGCGAAGAAGTGGTGACTTGTTCGAGTGGCTTGCTGAACTTCTGCACCGAAGTATCCGACTCGCCCAACTTTTCGCGGAGTTTGTCGGCGACACTGCTCAGAGACGACAAAATCCGATTGCGGCTGTTGGCCTCCGCTTCTGCGCTGGCCAGTGTGTCTCCGTTCTGGCAGTTCGTTGCTCTCAGTGTGATTAGGTATTGGTCTCCGATGGCGGCGATGGAACCGGCGAGCAAAGCCTGACTGTTGCTGCGGATGCACACTTCGCGCGCTACTTCCGGCGACAAGCGATCACCCGCCTGACGGTTCATCAGCTTCAGCGTCTCGGCTGTCTTGTCGTTGGAAAGCACATGAAGAAACGGCGATTGCTCCATTTGTATGGTGAGCGCCTGCTTCAGGGTGTCGTCGAAAACGGGATCGCCGGTCTTATTTACGAAATCGGCGACCACGATGGTGTCGCGCTCGGTGAGCTTCGGTGCGCGATGAGACCGCCAGTACCAGTTGCCGCCAAGCATGGCGACCGACACCAACAGTATCGCCGCAGTGGAGAAAGCGGCGACCGGTCGCACGCTCCCCCAACGTCGGGAGATTGGCAAACTTAGCTGTTCTTTCTCTTCAGTAATGACGCTGGTCCGGATGGTTTGCCGCTCCAGCAGAAGCCCGCTTGAGGCATTGCCGGAGGGCGCTGCCACTTCCGGGATGACACTCAAGCTTTCTGCGGCAACAACGGCGGGAACAACGGTGATCGGCGAAACAAACTGATATCCGCGCCCCGGCACGGTGACGATATAGTCGTTGTCGCCTGGCTTCTCCTCCAGTACCCGCCGCAGCGCGGAGATGCTTTGCGCCAAACTGTGCTCATCTACAACGGTATCCGGCCAGACATTCTTTAACATTTCTTCTCTGGCGAGAACCCTCCCCGGGTTCAGCACAAAGTACAGCAGCACGTCGAAGGACCGGGAGTTGAGCGTGACGATCGCTTTTTCCCGCCGCACAGTGCGTGTACGGGCATCAATCTGAAATTTTCCGAATTGGAATATTTCCCCTGAATTCATTGACATAGAGCGCATTTACAACTTTTGACAACCTTTGAGAACGAATGACTTGTCATTTTTGTGTGCATGCCACAAGATCGCGGCCAGTGAACAGGGAGAACCGTACGAAACGACTTTACCAATGGCTGACTCAGCGCACAAGCTTCTTCCGTTTCGCCGCGTCCGGTCCGGGCACGAGCCGCACCGTCCGCACCGAGGTCACGTTCGAGCGGGAAAGCATCACCCTGTCGGTGAACGGCCCGGCACTCAACCTCTGCCCGATCTGCGGACAGACGCTGCCCACTCCGCAGGCGGCGCAGGCAGGACTTCGTCTTGAAGAGGAGTCGACAAACAGAAATTACGACGAACGAGTTTCAGCACAAGCTTTCCCAAAAAAAGAATCAACTTAAGGAGAATCAAAATGAAGAAGTCTCATGTGGTGGTGTATTCGGCGCTGCTATTGCTGTTGAGCAGCGTATGCAGTCAAGCGCAGCAAAGCTTGACGTCAACCAGAGACGGCGATTCCAACGCGGGCAGCCAAGCCCTCAGTAATGTGGGCGGCCCGGGTACACTACGAATGCTGCCTCAGTGCTCGGGCCAGATCAGTCGCCTGCCGATGAGTATTGCTGGCCCTTGCAAACCAGTTTCAGCCGGTACGCAAACTCAACCACTCTCAAACGATCTTCTCTCAAAAGATCTTTCCCGTAACGACGATGGAGCAGTTTACGTCGAGTTTGCTGTCCCCGGCTCGACCTGTGAAGCGTCGTTCGGCCGTTGTACGACCCCTGTCGCCATCAACCAATCTGGAGCCGTCACCGGATACTATGCCGACGCAACCGCGGCACTTCACGGCTTCGTGCGCGCTGCCTCGGGTGCCGTCACCACGTTTGACGGCCCGGGCGCCACGTGCTCCAACGGTTCCACTTGCACCATTCCAGTCGGCATCAACCAGCAGGGCGCGATCACGGGATTTTATTGTGACGCAAACACGTGTCATGGATTTTTGCGGGATCCCGGCGGCACCGTCACCGCGTTCGATCCTCCCGGGTCGGTATTCACGCAATTTTACACAGGCGGAATCAACGCGGCGGGGGTCGTCACAGGGACGTACTACGACGTTAACTTCGAAGCCCATGGCTTTCTTCGGAGTCCCAGCGGCAACTTTACCTCGTTTGACGCTTTGGGCTCCGTCAATGGGACTGCTCCCACCGGCATCAATGACGCGGGTGAGGTTGTGGGATTCTTCTATGACGAATACTTCGCGAGTCACGGCTTCGTGCGCGCTGCCGACGGCACCATGGCCACGATAAATCCCGCAGGCTCCATCTATACCACTGCCAACGCGATCAATAGCGAGGGGGCCATCACCGGGTTGTGGCAAGACGCAAATATTGTGATTCACGGCTTCTTGCGGAGCAGTTCCGGAACCTTAACCACGTTCGATGTCCCGGGTTCGTCTGAAACCGAGCCCAGCGCCATCGACGCCGCGGGGACGATCACAGGATACTTCGGGGAGGCGAAGGGCAATCACGGCTTCGTCCGAGCCACCGACGGTACTTTCACCACCTTCGATCCGCCGGGCTCCGCCGAACCCTCCTCTTATACTTTCGCGAATGGCATCAACGCCGCAGGGACGATCACGGGATGGTACATCGACCCGAGCTTCATAGGTCACGGTTTCCTGCGGATCCCGACCCTGTGATTCGCCGGCGGCCCACTCAAGCCCGCTTTTGGCTTGAGTGGGATGTTCACATAGACAGACTCCGCGAACTAGCTAGATTGTCCTCACGCCAAGGGGGCCGACGCGTTTTTAACGAGGCTGGATATGCGAGCGGGTATAGCGCCTGAGGCGCTGAAGCGCTGCTCCTCCACGGTGCTGCTTGCGGCTTTGGGAGTTCCTTCGAATTAAGGCGAGGTCAGAGTCCAGATCAAAGGCAATGTCAACGGCGGCGGACAGGAGTGTCCGCTCCACACTTCGGGCGGACTAGGCTCGGCTCATTCGCCACGTGGTTGCTTTCTCTTGCCATTTCGGAGCGTTCAGGCCCATCGCCAGGAACCACAGGAACACCGATGCTTCGGCGACTAGGGCGCAGGCCAGATTGTAGGGCGAGAGATAGGCTACCAGCGGATTCGACAGATAGGTTAGCCAGCCCAAACCGCCAAGCACCATAAGGCCGCCGAGAATTCTAGGTAGAAAGGTCGACTTGAAGATTAGGTAGCCGATCAGGAGGCAATAGAATCCGGCAAATACAATTGCTACATCTACGCCCCGAGGATTCCATCGGACCGCCTCAAACGTTAGTCCCACTAGGCTGAACAACGCCGCAAGCATAGAGAGGCTGCTGTTCACCGGTTTGAAGATGACATAGAGGATCAGCGCTACAGCGGCCATACCGGCGTTCGCAATGAGGCCGCCAGCGACATTCCACCTTCCGTGAAGGAAGAGCTCGGCGCATGCTGCCGTTACTACGCTGAGCAAGTAGAGGGCTCCGGCTATTCGGGCTTTGAAACGCGGGGACGCGTCGGCAATCGGTTTCGTCGTTAGTGGTTCGCTCATAAATGCTTCGCTCATATTCGTCTCTCCTTTACGCAGTCATTGAATCGAGCGCAGGAAAACTTGACCGGCTCCCAAGAGCTAGCGATCGACTGCGCTTTCACGCTGCGCTGGCTTGCTCCTTCCATCGTTGAACATTCACTCCCTTCACCAGGAGCCACAGCATCAGCAGTAGTTCTGCAAGGAAGCCGAGCACCAGAATGTAGGGAGACAGAAAGTTTGCCAGCGGCGGGTACAGAAAGCTCAGCCAACCCAAACCGGCGAGCGTCATCAGCGCACCAAGAACTCGAGGCAGGAAGACTGACCTAAAAATGAGGTACCCGATCAGGAGGTCATAGAATCCGAAGAGTACGAGGCAGATGTTGGCGGTCTGATTATTCAGTTCGAGAAACATCAACGCCAGGGCCCGCAATTGTTCCGCATTGAATACGCTCAAGTACGGCGCGCCTCCCAGGACGACTAATGGCGCGAGTTGAAAGAGGCTGCCGGCAGCCGTAATGGCGCATGCCACCAGGCCGAGAAACGCGGCGAGCAATGAGAGGTTTCTGTTCACGGGCTTGAACAAGCCATAGAAAAGCGCCGTCAGCGCGATGTAGCACGCGATCGCGATGAGGCCAGTCGCCAGCCCCAACCGGTATAGAGGCTGGTGAGCTATGAGGTTATTCGCGGTGGCGGCGGCGTCGCCATCTACAACTATTCCTTTGAGGAAGAACTCGCCGAGGACTGCTGTCAGAAAGTAAAGGAAGTAAACTACGCCCGTAATTCTGGCGCCGGGACGCGGCGCGACTGCTGCAATCCGTCCGATCATCACGGCTGTGCTCATCGTTTCTCCCGGCAATTTCGGCCGCCGCTGGTTCTGCGATTGGAGACACGCTAACGGGAAAAAGCCTAAAAGTCTGCTCAATATGGCTCATTTCCGCAGATTTGAGCGCGGGCGATTTGGCGCTTGACGTCTCCTTCTATTGGTTCTATATTGTAGAGGAAATGAAGCGGGGAGAACTACTCGGATCTCTGGAACACATCATCCTGCTCGCGCTTGTGCGCCTGGATGGTGATACTCATGGCATGATCGTGCGACGCGAGATCGAAGAACGTACCGGTCGCAATATTTCTATCGGCGCGGTGTACGCGACATTGGAGCGGCTTGAGGCAAAAAGGTATATCAGCTCATTTATCGGCGAACCGACGCCGCAGCGCGGGGGCCGCGCCAAACGGCTGTTCCGCGTTGATGCGGCAGGGAAACGGGCGCTGGAAGTATCGGAGCAAACTATTCGCAGCATGACGGCTGGTCTGAAGGACCGCTGGAGGACGATATGAGTCGCAGTTCTCCGCCCGCATTCGCTTGCTGGCTTCTCGAATCTGTTCTGCCCGACCTATATCGAGAGGCCATTCTCGGCGACCTGATCGAGGAATACACGCTGCGCACAGAATCCACGTCGCGACTCACCGCGTGTCTTTGGTTTTGGAGTCAAACTTTTCGTTCGGTCCCGTCCATGGTCTGGTCCTCGCTGCGGAGCCGCGATTGCCTCATCAGCGTAAGCATCGCTGTTGGCGTGTACATCGCAATGGAAATCCTTCAGTATGCCGCCAACCTGAGCATCTCGAAGTGGGTTGCGCCAACGCCGGCGACGTACGTCGTTCTTGCGCCGATTGTGTTTCTCACAGCCTGTGCAATGGGTGGTTGCGTCGCTGCGCGAATTCGCACTGGCGCAACGAAGTTCCTAGCATTGATGGTAATGACCACGGTTGCCGTTTTGATCGAACAAAAGGCTTGCACAATACCGGTGCCTTGGTGGTATGAGTTTGGGTTTCTAACACTGGGACCTCTCACTGTGATCATCACGCCGACACTTTTTGGACGCTTCAAGCAACAAGGAGCTGTCACGTAAGTGGCTGGCTCGGCGTCATCGTACCCTGATCGCGACTAAGGATTCGCAGAAAGCAGAAAGGTGACTATGAGAATCAACTCCTGGAAATTGAAACGTTGGACTGTTTGCGTCATCGCCATGGTTTCCTTTGGCGCTGGATCGCTGATTACTGCCCGTCTGTCCCACATTAACCAGGTGAGGGCCGATAGCAATCGCGTTTTTGAGATGCACATTTACCATACCTTGCCGGGCAAAGTGCCGGCGCTGGAGTCGCAGTTTCGCGACAGACAGTCAAAGCTACTCGCCAAACACGATCTGAAGGTTGTGGGTTACTGGGTGCCCGAGGGGACGCCCGAGTGGGATAACACCTTCATTTTCCTCGTGGCTCATTCCAGCGGGGAGGAAGCGAAAAAGAACTGGGATGCTATGCGAGCCGACCCAGATTTTCAAGCGTTGATCAAAGAGAACTCCGACCCGGCGCGCAAACTCGTGGAAAAAGTAGACGTGATGTACATGCGCCCGACAGATTTTTCGCCCATGAAGTAGCAACGGATCCTGTGGGGGCCGAAGTCTGGTTTCCAGAAGGCTTTGTACGTGGCGATTCTGCTTTGGCTGCTTCTGTGCGGAGTTGGGCTCCTTTTTTCTCGACACGTGCCGCTGTTTAGGGGGTTGGTCGTTGGATCGTCGAAATACTTGGTGCTTGTAGTACTGATGTTCGGCTTGGTTGCGCTGCTGACGCGAAAGCGACGCGTGGTTGACCTGGCACAACGCGCTCCGGAGTCTTCTACTGCGCGGCGCCAGACATTGGCGATGTGGACGTACGCCGCGATGGTGATGATCGCCGGCCGTCTGATCGGGCAGCATTTGTTTGGCGAAGGGATTGCGCTGCATCTGAATGGGTCGCTGGTGGGGGCGACGCGGGTGCAGTCGCCGATTGAGGTTTATACGTGGGCGGCGTACAACGGCATTCTGCTGGCGCTCATTCCGTACGTTGCGTTTCGGATGCGGGGATATTCAAACGAGCAGCTCAGTTTGAAATCGGCAAGCCTGAAGAGCGATGTATTGGTGATCGTGGTGGTGCTTGCCTTCAGCGCCGGGATGGATATGATGGGGCCAAATATCTTTCAGCTCACGCGGCATCAGCAATTGGTTGGCGGGTTGATGTCATTTTGGCTGCACCTGTTCGGGACGGATCTGCCGATCATGATTCTCATCTATTCGATCTTGATGCCGAGATATTTCAAGCTGTTTTCGCCGATGACGGCTTATCTGCTGGGGGCAGTGAGTTATCCGACGATGCATATTTTGGAGTCGGGCACGCGGTACGACTCGATTCGGGCGGCTGCGATGTCGTTGACCTTCGTCTACCTGTTGTTTATTCCGGCCGGGTTGATGAAGTCGTTTCTAACATGGCGGACAGGGAACGCGTGGGTGCATGTGTGGGCGTATCACGCGATTTCACCGCATGTGACAGTGGATACGCGGCTGATTGTGAGCGATTTTGGAATTAAGTAATCGGACATGGCAGCAGGATGCGTCCGCCTGTGAAACCGGTCCCACTCAAGCCAAAGGACGGCTTGAATGGGCCACCGGCCAACAAGCTCGTGGAAAAAATAGACTCGACGCTCATGCGTCTGACAGACGTTTCGCCCATGAAATCGTGCCGGATGCTCTCGGTGCGGCGGTTGACATGTGGGGCTGATAAGACTAGGGTCGTAGATGAGGTGGTTGTCACCTTCTCCTCATTTCAGGTTCCCTGATCTAAGTCAGCCCATCCTGAAGCACTCTTTCCTTAGTTACCCCCAACCTAGGAGGTTGCCTATGTATGCACGCAATGTCACTTTTCATCTGAAGGCGAATAACCTGTCCGATTACACGAAAACGTTTGAAAAAGACGTTCTGCCTTTGCTGCGTAAGCAGAATGGTTTTAAGGACGAGATCACATTCTGCGGCCAGGGCGGAGTTGACGTTACCGCGGTCAGCATCTGGGAAAACAAGAAAGATGCCGACAACTACAACACCAATACTTATCCGCAGGTATTGAAGACCCTGACGCGGTTTATCGACGGGACGCCGCAGGTTCACACCTTTGACGTGATTACCTCGACCCTGCAGCAGCACGAACTTGTGACAGCGTAAGAGATACGTTTGTCGGGCGCGAGGAGGCGGAGATAGTTCCGCCTCCTCGGGCCGTTGTTGCACTCGAATCGCAGCACGCCCACGAGAGACCTATCGGCTAGACCTATCACCTAAGCTCCTCGACCAGGCCCCAGGAGGGCAACTTGCTCCTTGCCATGCAGAATGCGGAGACCATCCATCGTCTGGTGGAACAGGGCGAATTCCTGCTGAAATGTTTTCATGAGGAGCGCGGGAAAGATCCCGCGGGGATCGAAACCGAGTTCGCGCTCGGCGAACTGATGGGCTGGCGCAGTACGTTACATACCTTATATCGCGACGGCGCTGAGGATATTGTGAATCGCGTTGTCGCCCGGACACGCTTAACCATTCCTGACGGCCAAGTGCCCTGCGGCGCTACTCATATCTTTTGAGGCGGATTCTACGCTAGGCTGAACACGCTCAACGGACAATCGCGAGCGGCTATCTCCATATTTATATTTGTAGCTGACGCTGGCGCTACGTTTTTCGTTCCAGTTCTTTTTCCGCCCCTCGAAATAACGCTCTCAAGGCTCGAATTACTACGCGAGCCAGCAGGATTATTACTGCTACCAGGGCGAGCGCGATGCTGGCTGCTGCGTAGGGATGCCGCGTGGCCAGCCAGGTTAGACCTATCGCCAGGGCGTCTTCGGCCAGGCTTAGCGTGATGTTGGAGAACGGTTCAGGGCTTGGGGTCACGGCGGCGCGGAGGGCGGTTTTGCCTCCGTGGGCGGCGAGAGCTATGGCTGCTCCCATCGCGGCCGCCAACAACTGCTCGGCTGGGGTGAGTTGGCGCGTGGCTCCGTAGGCCAGCAGAGCGGCGACGGGGACGCGGACGAAGGTATGGAGCGCGCTCCAAATCAGATCGAAGGCGGGGATTTTATCGGCGAAGAATTCTATAGCGAAAAGAATTATGCTCGCAGCGATGATCGGCCAGGTTTGTAAGAGCTGCAGCGCTGGCGGGAGCGGGATGTGTCCGAAGCGCGCGAGCAGCCCCAGGACTGCGACCGTGGCGTAGACGTTCAATCCCGCGGCGAAAGCTACGGCCGCGACCACCGCGAATAGTTCGGGCAGCGGGATTTGAAGGATGTTCAGCACTGAGCTGCCTTATAAATGTTTTCGGCAGGAAAGGGAAGTCGTGCGGCGCGAGGATAGTGGGCGGTTCTGCATATCCTCGGTGGAAGCTTATCAAATGGTGGATGCACTTCAGTCAGCAGCGGGGGCTTTTTCAATGAGGAAGGCAGAGGAAGATTGGTTGCGGGAAACCATGGGGCCCGAAGGCCCCATGCTTCCGCGTTTCAGCCCGCTCAATCGTTGATCAGAATTGGCTGCAAGCTGATTGGAACTGTGCCGCCGCTGATTGTGTGACTTCCGTTGTCCAGGTCATGGTAAGTGGTGTAGGTGACACTGCCTCCAACCGGAGTGGCCGGGACCGGCCAGCTCGAATTCGTTACCGTACACGTGCTGTCGGAACATGTCCCATTGTTGTCCCAAACCACCAAGCCGAACTTGCCATTCGGGAACACGAATTGACAGGTCCAGACTGTTGTTGATTGATACGGCCCGCACGCCGCCACACGAGCCGCGAAGGTCGTCGAAAGGTCCGCGCCGGAAAGCCAACTGTAAAGTGTGTTGTACGCTGTGCCTGCGGGGGCAATGCTTCCGCTTCCCGATTCGTCCCAATACTGGCCGGTTGAGGGTGCGCCTGTATTTGGAACCTGGAAGTCCCACCCAAACCAGTTCATACCTTCAAGGGACGTACCATAGGCGGCTTGCACAAGATTGTAGATGCCGGCAAACGCCTGCTCCCGGCCCGAACCGCCGTTGTATGCGCTTTGGGTGATTAAAGAATCTTGCCCACCAGCATCGCCGCCTCCCCAGCTTCCTTCAGTGTCATAAAGGGGCTGAGTAAAGCCGCTGTTTGCAAGAGTGGCGTAATACTGTACGTTTGCGGTCAGCGGACTAATACAACTGGCGCCCGAAGCCGGGTCGGGGGTGCCGGTAGTGTTCGTCGGTATGTAGTTATATCCGTGAAAGCCGATGTAGTCCATGCTCTGCGTCCCGCTTGCGCTGTTGGCAATTGCGTCCAAAATGGTCGTAAAGAAGCTATTGATTGTGGGTGACGTCGCAATGCAATTCGAACCGGGTTCTAGTGCCGCGGTCAGGGCGGGGCTGATGACTTTGATGTTCGTGCCGTTCGCCTCGTTAAAGGCCAGCACGATCTGGTGGGCGTCGCTCAGCATGATTGCAAGATTAGCCGCGGTACAGTTGCCAAGGCCATACGTAGTACCGGTGTAGTAATGGTCAGTGCCGTTGCATTCTGTGCCAATATTGGGTTCATTCCACACTTCGATGTACCCCAGCTGGCTGATCATGTACGTTTCGCTGCCGGTGAACTTGGTTGTGCTGAGGTAGCTGAGCAGGTTGCTAAGAAATTCCTTCCAGGCTGCATCGGTAGTGGGGACATCGCCAGGCAGATAGCACCCGTCCTGACCGAGGGAGGCAGCGCACGGTTGACTCGAGTTATACGGCACGTTAAACACTGAACAGGTGGGCGTGGAGTAAGCGTCAAACATCACCTTTTGTCCTCCCGCAAAAGCTTGAGAGAACCATTCATACAGCTTGTTGGTGGTGGAATTTGAGCCAGACCAGATGTAAGTCGGCTCTCCGCCGTCAGTAGATGGGCAATCGCCGGCGGTAGGGACTAGATTCGACCAGTTGATTGCGCTGCCGAGAGTGCGGTACGTGCCAAAGCTGGTGCCTCCGGCAACCGACGAAGGCCAGGGATCCGATTCGCCGGCGGGAACTCCCCCGACAGTGTTGTTCTGGTTTATATCCATGCCAAAAAAGCCTGCCTGAATAGGCGCATTGATCGTGACATTGGCGTTTCCTGAAACATGCAGCGTGCCGCTGGTAAGGGTGACGGTGATGGTACCGGTGGTCGGTGTGGATTGTGCAGTAAAGGTCGTTGTCGCGGCGTTGTTGGGGCTAAAGGTCCCGATCGTGGAAGTCCATGAATAAGTTCCGCTACAGCCGTGAGACGGCGTCGCGGTAAAGCTCATGGTGCCGCCGGCTGCGACTGTGATCGTGGCGGGTGAGATGGTGATGGTGCAGGCAAAAGCCATGGGGACTAATAGAGAGAAAGCGAGAAACCGAACCGCCCACGAAAACATTCGCATGGTGATACTCCTTGAGTTCTTAAGTGAGTGGAACCGAGGCTGAATTATTTTGCAAAACTACTTATAAGTCAACTGTGAGAAGGACTAAGTCCAACTTATTCCTGTGGAAAACCAGATATTGGTGTGTGATTTCATCTACTTATAAGGTCCGTTACCATCTGCGTTTCGGTTAAGATAAGGTTGTTATGGCCTACTCCCTAAGTTTCGGACGTCGCATCCGCAGCGGTTTCCCACCAGTAGCCCGTATTCCGGAGCCCAGCACGCTAGATAGTGCGTCATTATCTCGGCCGGAGATTTATGTGCCAAGGGGGACGCTGCCACGCCGGAAAAGTATCGTTGGAGTTATGAGGGCTAAGGTCACACACTGCTGCGTGGCTGATGTTATCTGGCCATTTACACTCAAGGTCCCAGCGCAACGCCATGATGAACAAAATGGCGATTTTCATCACTTCAGGGCGAAAGCGCGGATGTCTGATTGGATAGTGATTGGCTTCTAGCTCCTGCCATTCTCGTGGAGCTTAGGACTTACCAGCGTGATCGCCGTATTCCCAGTCGTAGGGCACGCCGGTGTCGCCGAGAATGAACTTGACCAGCTCGGCGAAGCCCGCCTCGGCGCGAACATCGTTCGACAGGATGACAACACAACGCTGATCCGCCTCGATGCAGACCATCGTGTTGGCGGTCTGGCCATCGTGGCCGCCTTTGAAGAAGCCGTGCCCCTGCGGACCATCGAAAACGACGACGCCGAGACCCGCGAACAAATCCTTGCGCTGCTCACTTACTGGCAGGTCGGGAAGGAAGAGGGGCATTTGATGAGCCACGGTAATGTGCAGGCGGGGCTTCGTCATCTCGGCGCGCGAGGCCGCGCTCAGTCCATCGCCACGCACCAGGGCCGCGGCAAACTTCGACACATCAGAGATCGTCGTATTCATGGAGCCCGCCACACGCACCTTGTTGCGCTTGTCATGCGGCTGCGGCTGGCCCTGATCGTTCCAGCCATCGGCGACATTGGAGTCGAGACCGTTATGCCACACCAGGCTGGTGCGGGTCATGCCCAGCCGGTCGAAGTTAGCCTTGGTCAGATCGCCGACATCGATCCCCAACCCCTGCGCCTTGCGGCCGTGCTCAATGACGAATTGCAGCAGGATGAATCCTTCTCCCGAATAGCTGAAGCGCGTGCCCGGCTCGAAATGGATGTGCAGTTTCTGGTCGGGCTCGATGAACCAGAAGTTGCTGAAGCCAGTCGAATGCGTCAGGCACATGCGCGGCGTGATCTTTTCCCAGCGTGCGTCGTCGGCTAGATCCTTATATGGCCCGTACTTGTCCGGGAAAACCGGATCAGGGCCATAGCTCGGCAGCGGCTTGTCGAGATCGTCCTTGATAGGTGTGTCGAGCTTGAGTTTTCCCTGATCGACCAGTTGCATCACCGTGTAGGCAACACTGTCTTGGTGAGAGACGCGCCGTACATAACGGTGTCCGTAGTCAGCGGATCTCCCTTGGCATTACGAATGCCGTAGGTGTGCACATAACCGATCTTGCCGTGATCAATGACCGCAACCGCTATGCCCTTGGCGCCCGTCTGGGTGATAATCTTGCTCACTTCAGCGTCGATGGCGGCGCCGTTGGGCATCGTTTGTGAAACCACTGCGGCGGGAAGCCAGCAGGCAGCGAAAAGCACAGCGAAAAGTGGAAGCTTATCCCGCATTGCCGTCGATGAACACTCCTGATCGACAACATTTTACGCCAAGGCACGTCGGTGAGGCTTGAGCAAACGAAACGGAAATAATCGGCTAAAGGCGAAGGGTCGCCGGTACGGCAGGCCGCAAAGGCGACGGGCGCAGCAAAAAGGGCCGCCGGGATGGCGACCCTTGCAAGTTCTTCCGACGCTGGCTTACAGCGTAGATTCGATCTCGAATCCCCAGGCTTCGAGCAGAGGTTCGGGGATATACTTCGAGTTCTTATTGCGGCGTGCCCACTCCCGCAGACGGGTCGACCGGAGATACTGGTCGGGGGAGAGCTTGTATTCACGCACGACCTGCTCAAACTCGGTGATGGTAGGGACTATCGGCCCGATCGGCTCAGGCTTGCCCCAGTTTGGATTTCCGCGTCGCTTGGCCATGAAACTTGCCTTTCGTACAAAGGGGGAATGAACTCAATTTCAAACTTTGTTGCTAACTATATGATTCTCCGAATACTTTCGGCGATTCATACAAAAACATTGCATGCTGCAGGAGCGAATCCTCTCCACTATCCCACAGATCATAAACGCTACCGGAGACTCAACATCTTACGGCAGTATTGAGTCGAAAGTCAATGTTATTTTTCGGAGCGTCGCTTGAGTAAATGATTTCTAAGCTGCTGGATCCATTGCTGTTAGTTCATCTTTGATCGACCCAGATTGGAACAAATCTTCCCGTTTTGACCCCAAGAGATTGCGCCAGAAGAGCGGCCGATTCCCGCTTCAGGCTTGCGATACGCTGAAGGCAAATCCCGATAAAGAGTTCAGCGAGTTCTTCACGGCCAAAGCGGGTTACAGCCGTAACCTCCTGCGTAAGTGTTTTGTTGATGCGCCTTTGGCAGGAGCTTACATTTGCCGTAGCGCGTTCCGCGCCCCGGAATCGCGGAAGACCGAAGGCGGTATCATGAAATTGAAGTCGTTGCTGCTGTGTTCCGACGAGAAGATTGTGCGGGTGCTGCGCCGGACGCTGGGCGATCTCGACATTAGCGTCGAACACTGCGCGAGTTCGGAGATTGCGCTGCATCATCTGACGCGCGGGCGCTTTGAAGCGATCATTGTGGACTGCGCCGGTCAGGGCGCAGCAGAGGTGCTCGGCGTTGTGCGTTCGTCGCCGGGCAATCAGCGAGCGGTCGCAGTGGCGATTCTGGACGCCAGCACAGGCTTGCGTTCTGCCTTCGAGCTTGGGGCGAACTTCATCCTTTATAAGCCGGTTACGGCTGAGCGGGCCAAGTCGAGCTTCCGCGCCGCGCGAGCGCTGATGAAGAAGGAGCGGCGGCGCAACACGCGCTCGCCAATCCAAATTCCCGTGGAAATGTCGAGCCGTGAATCGGGTGCGCGGTTGAAGGCACAGACCGCAGACTTAGGTGAGGGAGGGCTCGCGATCAGCTTGCCTCGCCGCAGCAAGCCTCAAGGGCGATGGCAACTGTCATTCACGCTTCCGGGGTCGGCTGCGGGTGTGGAAGTGGATGCGGAGTTTGCCTGGGAAGGAACTGGCACGCAAGTGGGAATGCGCTTTCTGGATCAATCCCCCGCAGTTGTGCAGCAATTGCGGGAATGGCTGAGCAGGAATTCCTCCGAGGTTGAAGTGGACGATCCGCCGGTTCGTTGCCAGCTTCTGGATCTGAGCTTGGGCGGTTGCTACCTCGAGATCAGTTCGCCCTTTCCGGTGTCGACGCGCGTAACGCTTTCCATGCGAGCTGCTGCAGTCGAGTTGAAGACGGAAGGCGTGGTTCGCGTGATGCATCCCGACAAAGGGATGGGAGTGGAGTTCACGAAAAGTACTTCCGAGCATCGCGCGCTGCTGGAAAAATTTCTGAGCGTGCTCACGGAGAATCGTGACGTTCTGCCCGAGTTGCTGGTCGAGCCCGAAGGCCTGGAAACCGGCATTGAGCAGAATTCTCGAATTGTGGACTCGGGGGAAACCGAGGACACATTGCTGGCTCTGTTCCGAAGACGAGATCCTCTTTCGTCCGACGCGTTTCTGGCCGAGCTGCGAAAGCAACGCGGCGCTAGCGCGACCGTCGGCGCGCCTGCCTGATTGCGCCCTGCGATAACTGCGAACGTCACCGATCGATCATCACTGATCGATAATCATTGATCGATCGTCATAGATCGATAATCATCGATCGAGCCATCATTTATTCAAGGGAGTTCCTTCCGCCGGACCGCCTGCTACCATTTCAGTTTTGACTACCGTTTTCTGATTTGCCATAACGTCGACATCGGTTTCAAAGGTGTGATATCCCGGCAAAGTTATTTTGATATTGCGTTTTCCTGGCGCTACCAGCAGGGCTTTGCCAATGCCTTCGAATTCGGCCACGTGGCCGATGAAGACTCCATCGACGAACACTGCCGCGCGATTCGGCTTTACTTCTAACTTAATTTCCGCCGTGACTCTCGGCAGAACTACACTCGTATCTTTTTCCATCTTTACCTCGATGGATTGTTTCTCTCCTGCGCGCACGACGACTTTCTGCGTGAAATCCAGATATCCGCCTTGTCGGACTGTGATCTCGTGATCGCCGGGAAGCAGCAGAAGTTTTTTCGATCCCTTCAGCTCATTCAGATAGCCAACGTATTGGCCATCGACCCAGACGCCGGAAGTGTTTTCTACTTTTGAGGCCCCGACCAGTTCAACTTCTCCGAGGACCTTGTTGTCCGCTCGAAGAAGTGGAGAGAAAACTAGAGAAGCAAAGAGGACTAGTAAACAAGTGAATGCACGGCTTCTGGAATGATTCATGAGAAATCCTCCTGCGTTTCAGATGACAGCGAGGAGGCAAAGGTAGCCAGTCGCAGGTTCCTGGAACGGCACGACTTAGGAGCGGGCATCAATTTTCTTTCGGTGCATTCTGCCTCACTGGCCGCGGTCCTCAGATTCACGCTTGCGGTCTGGAGCTTATAGAGTATTTGGCCCGCCTGCTTGTGATCGACCTGGCCTGACAGCAGCCGATTCATAACCTCCCGCAGAGCCCGCTGCACTGACTTCACATCGTTGAGCCGCATCGATTCAAACCAGCTCTGGCGCGCACGCTCTGCATTCTTCCTCGCGGCTTGCTCGTGCTTGCGCTGATGGGAGTAGCAGTACCGCTGCCCCCTCATCGCGGGACATCCACAGAGCGCGCGTTGTTCATCTGGTGCTGGCATAGTGGGGTCGTCGCTGTTCCCATTTTGTTCCTCCGGATTGTGGGTGAGTGGGCTGCGGCTACGGTTACGGCTGCGAGTTTACTCTTGTGTAACGGGTACCCCCCTCCCCCCCATTTTGCAAAATCTTTAGAATCATGGACCTGGCGGTCTCTTACACCTGACAGGGTCGCGATGTAGCGGGCTGAAGCCCGGTTGAAATGGTGGGGGTTCGGCGCGGCGCTGAAGCGCCGCTCTTTCACGGTACTGCCGGCGTAACGGCACAGACGGCGTCGGCGTGGGGGCGCTGCCGAAGAGAAGCAGGTTTCTCACCGGGCCTTCGGCCCGATTCGGAATGACAGAGCATAATGACAGAGCATAATCACAGGGGATACTGACGGGGCCGGGTGCCCAGGTTCTCGACACCTTTGCGAGAAGTGGGGGCCTCATGTCATCTCAGCGATAAGCCTCGCCGCGATGACGGACGCGGCGAATCTCGATGGTGTCGGCATCTGGGCAGACGAAGAAGAGGCGGTAGGCGCCTATACGCAGCCGAAGTTCGTCTCCTCCTCGGAGAGCTTTCACGTCTCCGACGCCCGATTGTGCGAAACGGTGAAGTACTGAGAAGACTTGCATCGCCACGGGCTTGCTCAAGCTGCGGATATCGCTTTTGGCAGGATCGGTCCAGACGATCCGCTTCACTTCGGTTCCCGGTAGTTGTCGATCTCCTCTGGAGTGATGCCGAGCTCGGCTAGGAACTCGTCATGCGGAGTGCTTTTGTTATGCTTCGACCAGTCGCGAGCTTCCGCGAGCGCCTTCTCGTCTGCCGCGGTGAGTGGTTCGTCATCCATTGGGGCGTTCGCGATCGCGCGAGACACGGGATCAAGCAGACTTTTCAGCATGCCGATGGCCGCTGGTAATTGGCTGGGAGGCAATTGCTCGATCAGTTCGTGCGCGTGCTGTTTGTCTGCCGCCATAACAGAGTTATTTTACACCCAGCCGGGCGCCACACTTCCCGGCTTCCTTTGCGAGAAGTGGGACTGCGTGAAGCCGGGAGCGAATTCCGTTGCGCTGCCCGCCGAATCCGGCCTAGGATAAGGCTATGGCGAAGGCGAAGAAGTTCGAACTTGAGAGTCCGGCTCCGATCCTCGACGAGGAAGACGAGGATACGCTGGCTGCCATTGATGAAGGCGTTCGGGATGCGAAAGCTGGCCGAACCGTCCCCGCCGAAGAAGTTCGCAAGCGATTGCCCAAGTGGATTACCGCCTCCTCTACACGCAAAGGGCGCTGAACGATCTTGCCGAAATCATCTTTGCCGAAATCATCGGCCACATCGCCGAAGACGACGCGGATGCAGCTTCCCGCTTCGGCAGTTCCTTGTTGGATCACGCTGATTTGCTCGTCCGTTTTCCTCGCATGGGTAGCATCGTCCGTAAGCGGCCGCAGGTTAGGAAACTACTCCACAGCCCTTTCCTGATTTTCTACCGGGTAGATGACGAGAGGCGCCTGATCGAGGTTCTTCACCTTCGTCACGGCGCAAGAAAGCCGCCGGGATCTGAACTCCGCGGGTAACAAAGCGAAGAAGAAGCCGGAGAAGTTATTCCTGCCTCAGAAGTGAATCCCACGGATCGATCTCGAAGTAATTATCCGGTTGGTGAAACGTAGTCTTGAAAATAGAAAAGAACCCCTTTTGGCCAAGCACGCCCGAGAGACTAAAGTCATCACAGAATGCACATTTTACTGTGACCTCGCGATATGCGTGATCGGAGCTGCCTTCACGTAGCACGGAGAGAAACAAATTCGCCAGTTTGGCCTCTTGCGGCTTGCCAGGGTTCCAGAAAAAGGCCACTTCGGAGCTTTGTCTAAATTGATCCCGAGGATGTGAGCCACGTCGCTCGGAAATATCGGATAGTCGGCCCCTGAATCTACGAGGGCAATCAGCCTTGTGGTGTTGAAGCCGTTTCGCAAAACAACATCGAGGTACGGACGCGGAGGGGTACGAACAAAGGCAGTTGTGTAGGGAAACTTCACGCGGCAATTATTTTACGCCAGCCGCTATTCCTTCGTATTCGAGGGGAATTTTGATCAAAACGGGGGCTAGTTCGCCGTTGAATTGCGCTTGCAATGAGGCGGCTTCGATGGATTTCGAAGTGCCGACAACGCGGGTCTTGTCGTGGGACAAAGCGACCCAAGCTCCTGCTGGAGAATCTTTCAGGAGCGTGCTCAAATCGCGGACAGATGTAGTCTCCCGGTTCACTGGCTTAGATATGCCCCCTCGCTGCTGGACAAGATCGGCGGGGGAGATGCCCAACTTGAGCTAAGAATATCTAATTAGCAAAGTAAGTCAAGTGACTCAGGTGTGGCGTTCCCCGTGATTATGGCCGTACGAATGGCTTCAATGCCGCGTGTTGAGCGCTTGGGTGGGCCAGCGTCCGAGTAAGGGCTGATCCTTTGACGTTTAGAACGTTTTGCGGAAGAGCCAGAATAGCGATCCTGAGAGGAGCATGGCTACTGGCAGAGTTAGCACCCAGGCCAGCGCTAGATTGCGGACTGTGGACCACTGGATTCCGGAATGGTTGGCGGCCATGGTGCCGGCTACTCCAGAGGAGAGGACGTGGGTGGTGCTGACTGGGAGGCCGAAGCCGTCGGCGGCTCCGATGGTGGCCATGGCGGTGATTTCGGCGATTGCGCCTTGGGCGTAGGTGAGGTGGCTCTTGCCAATTTTTTCTCCCACGGTGATGACGATGCGTTTCCATCCGACCATGGTGCCGAGGCCGAGGGCCATGGCTACGGCGACTTTTACCCAGAGAGGAATGAAGCGCGTGGAGTGGTCGATGTGCTTTTTGTAGTTGGCGAGGATGGCGGCGTCGGAGGCGGCGATCTCGGGCTTGCCGGTCTTCTGCATTAGGCGCAGAGATTCGCTGATCAGGTACATGTCGTTGCGGAAGTTGCGCACGCGGTCGTTGGGGATGTTCTTCATCTCTTTGTACAGAGCGGTTTCGTTGCCGATGTCGTTGACCATGGTGCGCAGCGCTAGCATGGTGTTGGGTGTGAAATTCTTGTCGCGGACGTAAGCGGTGATATCGTCGTGAGGATCGCCTACGGTGGCGTTGGGGCTGACATATTTGGTGAGAGCTTCGGCGGCCTGGAGGGAGACGGCGATGAAATCCTGCGAATCTTTGTAGGTGACGGCGTGGTTGAGAGCGTAGGCGGTGGGGACGGTGCCGATGAGAATTAGCATGATCAGGCCCATGCCTTTCTGTCCGTCGTTCGAGCCGTGGAAGAAACTGACTCCGGTGCAGGTGAGGATGAGCAGGCAGCGGATGTAGAACGGGGGCGGCTCGGCGCCTTCCGGAGCTTTATAAAGTTTGGGGTCTTTGATCAGAGCTTTGGCTAGAAGCAAGAGAAGAAACGCGCAACCGAAGCCAACGATGGGCGAGAGCAGCAGAGAGTAGCCGATATTTTTGGCTTGTCCCCAATCGACGCCGCTGGTGCCGCTTCGTCCGTTCATGAGTTGGTTGGCGATGCCGACGCCGATGACGGAACCGATGAGCGTGTGCGAACTTGACGCGGGCAGGCCGAACCACCAGGTGCCGAGGTTCCAGAGAATGGCGGCGACGAGCAGGGCAAAGACCATGGCGAATCCGGCGGAGCTGCCGACTTGCAGAATTAATTCGACAGGCAATAACGAGACGATGGCGAAAGCTACCAGGCCGCTGGAGGCGAGCACGCCGAGGAAATTCCAGAAGCCGGACCAGACGACTGCGATGTGCGGCTCGAGCGAGTGAGTGTAGATGACGGTGGCCACGGCGTTGGCGGTGTCGTGGAATCCGTTGACGAACTCGAAGGCTAGCGCGACCAGCAGGGCAATGCCCAGCAGGATGTACGGAAGAAGGGATTCGTTGTGAACCGAGGAAAGGTCGTGCAGCAGGCTGGAGCCGGCGTAGGCGACTCCAATGACGAGCACGATGCCGAAAATCAGCATGCCGATTTTGCCGGGGGAAGAATTCGAAAGTTTCTGATCGAGTACGCTCGGCGTTGCTGTGGCCATGATTTGCCCTCTGGGATTTGAAATGAAAAGTGATGCGACTGCTGACGTTGGCGACTATACGGAAAGATTGTTACGGGAGTATGAAAAGGCGAGCAGTTCTCAGTTCTCGGTTGTCAGTTTTCAAAGGGAATCTGGGGACGGACGTCTGTCCGCGAATTATGCCCTTCTACAGACGGCTAGCACCTACCTGTGCTTCTGGTCATTGACCTATAGTGCGTCCCGGACTATGTTTCGGTGGCGTAGCATCAACCTAGTGATACCACTCTTAGCACTCTCGAAAGATGACGAAGGAACGCCACGGTTTGCAGTTCATGAGGCGCTGAGTGCCAAGGAGCACGCTGACACCAGCCAACGTCAATACCTGACTGACCATATTCATTTCATCCACCATCAGAGAAAACAGATTCTTCTGCTGGACCTGTCAAACTGTTCGCCTGCCGAGGTCAGAAAGATTTTTCAAGCGGTCCCCGAATTTGTGACTGTCCGTCCTCACACTTCGGTTCTCATTCTTGCCGATTTCACGGGAGCGTCCTTTGACGCGGAAGCCATTCGGGTCATGGAACAAGCCGCCGTCTTTGACAAGCCCTATGTCAGGAAGTGCGCGTGGACGGGAACAGCACAGGCATTGGCAATGAGAGTGAGTAACTTCTCTTGCCGCGAATTTCCTGTTTTTCAGACCCGCAAGGAAGCTTTGGCATGGCTGGCAAAGGATTGAACAGACAGGCCCCAGTGCCGAGTCAGAAAGGTGTCTTCATCGTCGGACTTGCCGGGCCATCGGGCAGCGGTAAATCGACAATAGCCAAGCGCGTAGCTTCTCGTCTCAACGGACACGTTATCTCTATGGAAAGCTACTCCATTGAGATGAACCACCTTCCGCTGGAGGAGCGGGCGAAACTAAACTACGACGCGCCGCATGCAATCGACATGCATCTGCTGGAAAGCCATATCCGCGACTACGCCTCGGGCAAAGCTATCGAGGCCCCGCTCTACGACTTTGCGAAGCACCTGCGAGTGAGCGAACGCATACACGTTCCTACCAAGGCGCTGCTAATCGTGGAAGGCCTTCTGGCCTTGCATTTTGCGCAACTGCGCCAGCTCTTTAACCTATCCATCTATCTGGATGCTCCCGAAGAGGTTTGTTTCCATCGACGCAAGGTGAGGGACATCACGGAGCGTCAGCGTTCTTTGGACTTTATCCTGTGGCAGTACCAGAACAACGTATTACCGGCGGCGCGGCAGTACGTGCTCCCCAGCAAGCGCTACGCCGATCTCGTGCTGGACAGCGCAGGCGACCGGGCAACCGTGGAGAAAGGCCTCTACGACGCCCTCGTGGAGAAGCATGCTGTAGTCACAACGCAATAAACCTCCACACGGCCCAGAAAGAAAGAGGGGTCGGGCCATGACCTCTTGATCTCTGGAGTTGATTACTGTTGAAAAATCGCGATAGTACTCGAGTCGGGCTTTGCGTCTTGTTGTCAAGGGGTTGCCTGTAGTTCCCGGTTCAAGTAGGATGACCTTCGTTTTTATGTCTGCATGTCTGTGGATAAAGATAAGACCATTCGCCGCCTGAAGACCTACGCCGGCGCCCAGGGCTACGTTTACCAGTACTACTTTGTGGGTCAGCGGGCCGCTCTTGCCGAAGATCTCGAGGCGCCGGCTACGGAATTCGTTTTCGACGTGACCTCTGATCGCAAGCTAACTTATGCCGTCAGCGTCTTCCTGCCGGAAAAGACTGTGGCGGGTTGGGCTGCGGCTCACAGGCGTCCTCTGACCGAGGCGGAACAATACGCTTCGGCGAAGCTGCGGCTCTTTCGCGCCTTTGATGAACTTGAAGATATGAAGGCGCATGGGCGCCGTCTGGTGATCGATGCGGCTTCACTTGAGGAAGCGCTCGCAAGTTTGGGCGTGGAGTAGTTGAAATGAGTTGCTCCGTGAATACCCGCTCGTGACCCAGATCACAACCGCGTGTGACGATTGCCGTTTCCGCCTGCGCGATTCATGTGCAGAATATAATGCGTGGAAAGGGATGAAGTCCCTCGGGGTTCCGGGCGTTACTTGCATTAAACTCAGCGGACTCTGATACTTACCTAGCTTATGTCATTGCTTTGGCTACGATTCGCGCTGGCTTGTTATTTCATCGGGCTGACCTACGCTTTCTTTGCACTCACCCGCACCAGCGATCTTTTCAGCCGCATCGCGCTGCATGCGGCCAGCCTGGGCATGGTGTTTCATTTCGTTTCGCTGGTTGAGCTCTTCCTCGCGGGTCATGTGGTCTGGGCCTCGGTGCATAACGGAGAGTCGCTGCTGGCGTTCTTTTCGATGACATTTTTTATGATCATCTATTCGATTTATCAGACCACTTCGCCGGGCGTGGTGGTATTTCCGATCGTGTTTTTTCTGACGTTCGTCGCGGCTATAGACGAGCAACCGGTGCTGCTGACGGGTTTCGTCCAGCACAAGGGATGGCTGATCGCGCACATCATTTTGATTTTCACCGGCTATGCCGCGCTGGTGCTCAGCTTCGGCGCGAGCTTGCTCTATCTGTTGCAGGAGCGCCGTCTGAAAGCCAAGAAACCCAGCAGCCTGATTTCTTTTCTGCCTGCGCTCGAAGTGATCGACCAGATTGGTTACCGCTCGTTGCTGCTCGGTTTTCCTTTCATGACGCTGGGCTTGATTACAGGCTCGGTCGTGGCTATGTCGACTTACGGGCACATCGACTTTGCCGACCCTAAGATTCTGCTGTCGATCCTGATGTGGCTGGTTTACATGATCATGGTCTTCACGCGGTGGAATTCGGGATGGCGTGGACGCCGCGCCGCCGTGCTGGCGACTTGTGCGTTTGTGGCGGCGGTGGTGGCGTGGGCCGCAAACTACTTTTCGACGATTCACAGGTTTGTCGCCTCATGATTGGCCGAATATGAGATACCAGCTCATTGGCGTGAATCACAAGAGCGCGCCGCTCGAAGTGCGGGAGCGCCTGGCGATATCTGAAAAGAACCTGCCCGACTGCTGCCGCGATCTCACCGCGCACCCTGGCATTGAGGAAGGCATGATTATTTCCACGTGCAATCGCGTGGAAGTGATCACGCATACATCGAACGGATGTGCTGACCTTCGCGGATTTCTGCACGATCACTTTCATCTGACCGCGGCTGAACTGGATTCGCACCTGTACGAGTTTCGCGAAAAAGAGGCAGTGCGCCACATCTTCCGCGTGGCTTCTAGCCTGGATTCGATGGTGGTCGGTGAAGCCCAGATTCTTGGGCAGGTGAAAGAGGCTTACGCTACAGCCCGCGCCGTGGGTTCGGTGCGCGGACAACTGGATCAGCTCTTTACCCGTGCGTTTGCCGTGGCCAAGCGAGTGCGTACGGAGACCGCCGTGGGGTCGTCCTCGGTTTCTATCGCGTCGGTTGCGGTGGAGCTGGCCAAAAAGATTTTCGGCACGCTGCAAGGGAAGAATGTTTTTATCGTTGGCGCAGGTAAGATGAGCGAACTCGCGGCGCGCCATCTGATGGCGCATGGGTGTGCCTCGATTTTCGTCGCGAACCGAACCTATGGGCGCGCCATCGGACTGGCGCAAAGATTCAACGGGCAGGCCATAAAATTTGAAGATCTTTACAACGCTTGCGACAAAGCCGATATCGTCATTACTTCTACGGGCGCACCTCATGCCATTTTCCGCAAGGAGCACGGAGAACAGTTTCTCTCGCGCCGCAAGAACAAGCCGATGTTCTTCATCGACATTGCCGTCCCGCGCGACGTTTCGCCGGAGATGGCCAAGCTCGACGGCATTTTCGCCTACGATATCGACGACCTGCAACAGGCCGTGTCGAGCCATGTCGCCGACCGCCGTCACGAAGCCGAGCTAGCCGAAGCCATCATCACCAGCGAAGTCGAAAGATTCGAAGCTCGGCTGCATACGCTCGATGTGGTTCCGACAATTGTGAGCTTGCAGGATCACCTGGAAACCATTCGCCAGGCCGAAATTGATCGCGTACGCGGACGCATGGGCCATCTCACGCCGGAACAAGAAATGGCCGTCGAAGCACTGACTCGCGGCATCATCAACAAAGTCATGCACACGCCGATCACGACTTTGAAAACCGCCGCCCGCGATTCCGAGGCAACCACCGTGATTGACGTGGTGCGAAGACTGTTCAATCTCCACGACAAAGAAAAAGGTCCGGCATCGCAAGCGAATAGAGAAGCTTCGAGTAAGAAAGAAGTGGGGTCGGGTCACTAGGACCATAATGGAACGATTTTTTTCGTGCTTCGAGCGAATCCGTGAACTTTACTACCTTGGCGGTAGTACTCTGGCGTTGCTCAATCGGGGCTTCGGAGAGTACTACCAGTGTGGGTACTGGGCCGCGCTTGAGAACCGTGGGTCGCGGCTGTTCGCAGCCGCGAGGGGTTCGAGTCCCTTACTCTCCGCCGTACTACGCGACCCACGGGACTTTAGAATCACTTTAACTAGCGAATGTTTCTTGACGACCTGTAGGTCAAGTGCTATGTTAAAAATGGTTCTCAAGCGCGGCACGGTATCTATTTTTCAAGGCGGCCTAACCAGCCGCCTTTTGCATTTGCACGACACCCTACCTCGGAGCTCATCCCATGCCTAAGCTCCGCATCGGCTCCCGCGGCTCGCAGCTCGCCCTCTGGCAATCCAACCACATCTCCGCTCAGCTGCGCGCTCGCGGCCACGAAGTGGAAATCGAAATCATCCACACTACCGGCGACAAGATTACTGACGTCGCCCTCGCCATGGTCGGCACCAAGGGCATGTTCACGAAAGAAATTGAAGAGGCGCTCGCCGCTGGGCGCGTCGATCTCGCCGTGCATTCGTTGAAGGACTTGCCGACCGAACTTCCGCCGGGATTCGAAATCGCGGCCATCACCGAGCGGCAAGATCCGCGCGATGCTTTCTGTTCGCGCAAGTATTCGAGCTTTCAGGAACTGCCGCACGCCGCGCGCGTGGGAACCTCCAGCCTGCGCCGTCAGGCACAACTGAAGGCGGTTCGTCCCGATCTCGATATTCATCCTCTGCGCGGCAATGTCGATACGCGCCTGCGCAAACTCGAACAAGGAGAATACGACGCTATTATTCTGGCTTCGGCTGGGCTGAAGCGTCTGGGAAAAACTGAACTGGTCAAGCAGATCATCCCCGCGGAAATTATGTGCCCTGCTGCCGGCCAGGGCGCGCTCGGCATAGAAATCCGGTTGGGCGATTCGGCTACGCGTCAGCACCTTGCATTTTTGAACGATGATGCGGCGCGCGCTGCGACCACCTGCGAGCGCGCTCTGCTCAACAGTCTCGGCGGAGGTTGCCAGGTTCCGATCGGCGCATTTGCTGAAATGAAAAATGGCAAGCTGCACCTCGAAGCCATCGTTGCCGATCCCGATGGATCGAAGCTTCTGCGTGAGTCGCGCGACGGCGATCTCGATGATCCCGAAGCGCTCGGCAATGCGGTGGGCGAAACATTGCTCGGCCGTGGCGGCGACGAGATTCTCGCGGCCGTGTACGGTCGTGGTCTCGCTGTGCCGCCGCAACCTTGAGTTCTGAATGAAGACCCCGGATCGCGATCGAGCATGAAGAGCGGCAGCGTGCTTCTGCAACTTCTCGGCGGTGGCAAGAAGTCGCGCGCTCTTCGCCGCTGGATCAACTTCTGGCCACCATTCCTGGGCATGGGCATTCGCGTCATGCGCATTGCGCCTGACATGAAGGCGGTCGATGTTGAGATGAAGCTGCGCTTCTGGAATGCCAACTACGTCGGCACGCAATTCGGTGGATCGCTGTTTGCCATGACCGATCCGTTCTATATGCTCATGCTGATGGCGAACCTTGGCCGCGATTACATCGTCTGGGATAAAGCGGCGACCATCCGCTATCGAAAACCGGGGAAGGGAACCGTGCGCGCGGAATTTCGTTTGTCCGACATTCAGATCGACGACATTCGCGAGAAACTGAAGACGCTGCCGAAGTATGAACCTGTTTTTACGGTAGAAGTGAAAGATGAAGCCGGAGTTGTGATCGCCGAAGTAGAAAAAGTTATCTACGTGCGAAGGAAGCAGTCGGCGGAGTCACCCGCAAAGTAGAAAAGCACAATCTGTGTACATTCCTGAACATTTTCGTTTGCGCCACGATGCTGACGCTATTGCGTTCATGCGGGCGAATCCTTTTGCCATCCTGATTTCGGCTACCGATGAAGGCCCGTTTGCGACGCATTTGCCACTTTCTGTCGATGCCAAAGAAGGGAAGACCGTATTGCGCGGACATGTGGCGAAGGCCAACCCGCACTGGCACTATCTCGAACGGCAGGCGCAGTGTTTGACGATTTTTCACGGAGCGCATTCCTATATTTCGCCCAGCAACTACGTTGCGCTCGATAGCGTTCCCACGTGGAACTATGCGGCGGCGCACGTCTACGGCGACGCGCGAATTGTCTCCTCGCCGGGGGAGTTGCACGGAATGCTCGACGAACTGATTGAAACCTTTGATCCAGCATACCGCTCGCAGTGGAAGCAAACCACCCCGACATTTCGCGAGAACATGCTACGCCAGATTGTGGGCTTCGAAATAGTTGCCACCAGGATCGAAGGCAAGTTCAAACTAAGCCAGAATCGAACCCTGCAGGATCAGTCGAATGTGATCGCATCACTGGATAAATCTGAGGATACCTTGGTGTCGGGAGTCTCTCAGTTGATGCGCGAACAGGGGCTCGGGCTGAAGACAGTTAAGAAAGAGAACGACTAAGATCACCTGGGCTGGTTCTTTGCCTGCCTACTCTAACCATGAAGAGGAAGACCCAAATCTCAAGTGATCAGCCACTGGCGGGCGTACGCGTGCTGGTGGGCCGCGCGCGCCATCAGGCCGGTGCGCTTTCTGGCGAATTACGCAAATTGGGCGCTAGCGTGCTTGAAATTCCGTTCATCGAAATCCGCAAACCGCGCAGCTTCAAGCCGCTCGATTCGGCATTGAAAAATCTCGAGGGATATGACTGGCTCATTCTAACCAGCGCGAATGGCGTCGAGGCAATGTGGGAGCGGCTCGCCAAACTTAGGCTGAAGCAAAATTTCAAGCACTTGAACGTCGCGGCCATTGGCCCTGCGACAAAGAGGGCGATCGAACAGCACGGCATCCACGTGGATGTTGTCCCCAAAGAATATGTCGCGGAGTCCGTCGTTCGCAGCCTGCAGAGGCGGGTGCGAGGGAAGCGAGTGCTGCTGGTGCGCGCTAAGGTCGCTCGCGACGTCATTCCGACCGAGTTGCGCAAGGCCGGAGCTCATGTGGATGTGGTGGAAGCCTATGAAACGGTTGTGCCGCAATCTTCGCGCACGCGCTTGCAAAGCGCGCTGAAGAATCCGCGGCGCCGCCCGCATGTGGTTACATTTACCAGTTCTTCCACCGCGCGCAATTTTGTAACTTTGCTTGGCGCGCGCAAAGCGAACTTCAATGATGTAAAGCTTGCCTCGATCGGTCCTGTGACGTCTTCTACTTTGCGCGAGCTTGGCTTGCGGGCAGACATTGCGGCCAGGAAGTTCACGATTCCGGGCCTGGTGGAGGCCATTGTGCGATTCATGTCTAAGCAGAGTCCCTCAAAGGCCTGGGTGTAGCGGCACACTTCGACACGCACGGCTCCCGATCTGTTAAATTGCCGGGATGAAACCGAAGACGATTTACCTCGTGCTTTGTTTTGTCGGGGCTATCCTGCCCTACTGGCAGTTTGTGCCGTGGGTACTTCAACACCATGGAATAAATCTTTCGCTCTTCGTCCGCGAACTTTTCGCCAACCGGATCAGCGCTTTTTTCGGAATGGACGTGTTAGTCTCCGCTGTCGTGTTGATCGCGTTTATGCGAGTCGAAAGCGGAAGGCTGAAGATTCGCCGCAGATGGCTTCCGGTGTTAGCGATGCTGACGGTGGGCGTTTCGCTCGCCCTGCCGATGTTTCTCTATATGCGGGAATTGAGAATGGAAGAACTCAAGCGAGTGGACGGCGTTCCCGCGCCAGCGTGACCAGATCGTGACTTTATTCCGTCAGCGAACAACTGCAATCCGCCGGCGGCACGTGCGCCATTAGAAAGTCTGCGACCCGCCGGTACGCGTCGATCTGATTCTCTACGCGGGCGAAGCCGTGACCTTCATTTTCGTAAATCTTGTAGTCGACGGTGCCACCGCGTTTTTTGATGGCATCGACCACCTGCTGCGTTTCCGACTTCGGGCAGCGTGGATCGTGTCCGCCCGCAAGCAACAGCAGTGGGGCTTTGATCCGATCGATGAAGTTGATGGGCGAGCGGTCTTCGTAGAGCGCTTTGTTTTTCACCACATCGCCCATGGTCGCAAGATCGGATTGTTGCAGCACGGGATCTTCGTTCTCGATTTCTGTGAACCAGTTCACAAAAGGAACGATAGGCACGCCCGCGGCCCAGACGTCAGGCGCTTTGGTGACTGACATCATGCTGAGATAGCCGCCGTAGCTCCCGCCCATGACGGCAATCTTTTTCGGATCGAGATGGCCGGTCTGCTTGATCCAGTCGACGCCGGCCAGCACGTCCTGCAAATCGCCGCCGCCCATGTCGAATAAATTCGCCTGCTGAAATTCTTTTCCGTATCCCGTCGAGCCGCGGTAGTTGGGCGCGAGCACCATGTAGCCTTGATTGGCGGCGTACTGCACGAAACGGTTGAACAAATTCATGGTCTGCGAAGCCGGTCCACCGTGGATGTAAACGATGGCGGCGTTCTCGCCGTTGCGCGCCATATTGAAGGGGACATAGAGAAATGCGGAGATGGTCCACTTGCCGTCGCGGCTGGGATAGTGCACCAGATAAGGCTCGACCATGTCCTCCGACTGAACTCCGGCGACGAGCGAATGCGTTACCTGATGCGATTTGCCGGTCGCCAGCGTATACACCCAAAGATCTCCCGGAGCTGTGGGGCCGTTATGGTAGTAAAGCAGGCGCGCGCCGTCTTTAGTGAATGCAGAATGCCCGCCGGCAGGCTCGTTCACGCCTTTTGGGATGGGCAACATTGTTGACTTGCCGCTCGCGAGATCATGCAGATAAATGTCTTCGTTGCCATCGACGTTGGCGCTGAACGTGATGTGCTTGCCATCGGGTGAGAACTCGCCGCCGCGAATTTCCCATTTATCATTGGTGAGCCATTTCGTCCGAGATGGAGCGAGTGACGGACCTTTACTTGTGTATTCGATGAGGCCGATGTTGTCATAGCCATTCGCGGCATTGGAAGTGATAAGTATCTGCCCGCCGTCCTTCCCCAACGCCGGATCATTATCATTGGCGAAAAACCTCTGCTCGCCCTCATGCGGCGTGAGCAGCGTGCTTTTTCCAGTCGCAACCTCGGCGATAAAGATATTCGAATCCGTGCCCTTGGCCTGCTCCTGCGTGTAGACAATATATTTCCCGTCCTTCGACCAAATGGGATTGGAGTTGCCCTTGTCCTGCGGAGTGCCGGTGGTGAGGTGCTTCACCTCGCGCATCGCCGTGTCATAAATATCGATCTCGTGGGCCGCCGAGGTCTTTGGTTTCACCAGGTACGCAAGGTAGCGTCCGTCGGGCGACCATGTGGGATCCATCTCGGCGATCTCGCGCGTGCTGGTGAGGTTGACCACTTTGCCGGTCTTAGGCGAGACCAGAAAAATATCCCACAGTTCGTCCCCATCGTAGTCGGATTGATACGCGATCCATTTGCCATCGGGCGACCACGCTGGCGAAGTTTGTCGCTGGTCGCTCACCGTGAGCTGCACCGGCCACCCACCTTCCGCCGGGACGAGCCACAGATTGTTGCGTCCGCTCATGTTTGAGACGAACGCGATGCTCTTGCCGTCGGGCGACCACGTGGGCCGGCCGACCTGGCGCGTCATGTAGAGCTTTTCGATGGTGAGGCTGCGCGGCTCAACCTGCAGGTTGGATTTCGAGGCGATCTGCTTGGGATCGGTGACTGCCTGCGGCGCGGGCAAAGTCTGGGCGGTGAGGGTTTCGGCAACCACTGTGCTCATGAATATGACGATAGCAAACGGAATGAAAGTGCGCATGGGTCGTGAGAGCCTCGGAGTGAATCCGAAGCGAAAGTGTAGCAGACGCGGAATCGAGCTTGCTCTGTCCTGGGGCGAAACACGGTTACTGCCGCGATGAGCCGCGCTCGACTTTGAGCCGCGTCACGCGCTCGCGCAGGTTCGAAATGTCGCGCGTGGCTTCGAGTTCGGAGCGCAGGTAGGCGTTCTCGAGGAGCGTGCGCATCTGCGCGAAGCCAGAATCCACTTTGTCTTCGAGACGCCCGACCTCGGAAACGATCTTGTCCTCCAAGCGCTTGGTTTCGGAATCGATCTTGGCCTTGAGGTTGGTGGACTCCGAATCGATCTTGCTGTCGACCTGCCTTACATCGCTCTTCAACTCGCGCAACTCGGGAGCAATGAAATCCTGCAAGAGCTGGCGGACGGATTGGACTACATCGGACATCGAACTATTGTTGCCGCGATCACGGTCGAAAGCAAGCAAAGAATGAGCAGAGCGGGTGACCCGAGGCCGGAAATGGGACAGCTAACGCGGCATCCCGTCCTTGCGCGCCTGGCGTCACGCTTTCGCGTTCTTGTGCATCTCCACGGTGCTCCACGTCTTGTCGGCGGCGTGGCAGAGATTTTCCAGCGGGCAGTCGACGCATTTGGGTTTGCGGGCGATGCAGAGTTTGCGTCCATGCCAGATGATCTGGTGAGAGAACAGAATCCATTTCTCGCGCGGGATGATGCGCATTAAATCCTGCTCGATTTTCTGCGGATCATTGTTCGTCGTGAGTTCGAGGCGGCGCGAGATGCGGTGCACGTGAGTGTCGACGACCACACCTTCGGCTTTTTTGAACCAACTTCCTAGCACGACGTTCGCAGTCTTGCGGGCGACTCCGGGCAGAGTGAGGAGGTCTTCCATTTCCAGAGGAACTTGACCACCGAAATCGGCGACGATCTTCTTGGCCGCACCGACCACTGACTTCGATTTGTTGCGGAAGAATCCCGTGGAGCGCACGTCCGGTTCGAGTTGCTCGGGCGTGAGCGCGGCGAAGGCCTCGACCGTGGGATATTTGCGGAAAAGTTCGGGAGTAACACGGTTCACGTTGACGTCAGTCGATTGCGCGGAGAGGATTGTGGCAACGAGAAGCTCCCACGCGCTCGTGTGCGTGAGGGCGCAGGTGACATCGGGATAGAGTTCGTCGAGGCGCTTCAGGATTTCGGCGATGCGGCCGGGTGCGAGAGGATTGTAGCCTTTCGCGGCTTTTGAAACGACGGCGGCAACTTTTGTTTTCCGATCCGATGTTTTCTGATCAGATGATGCGCGGGATTTTGGCCTGAGTGATGACGAAGGAAGATTGTGCGGCACGCCTTCTTGGCGGCCGGAGCGTGCGGGTTGGCGCGTATTGCTTCCGCGGGGCATGAGGGCAACATCTTAGCAGAGACCTCGGTAACTACAGGTAGCATTGACTCAACAGATATCCCTCGGTAGTCTGGAGTTCACGCAATCTCTTCAGAATGTTATGGCCGTAAACTCCATTCAACTCGGGCAAGTTTGGCGTAATGACGCCGATGGCCAAGACTATCTGGTCACCAAGGTATACAGCGAAGTATTTACGCAATATGCCATGCTGCGTCCGGCGGGAATTACCGCTCCGGACGCCCCGACCGTGCGCATCAAAGTGGCGAAGAGCCCCCAAGGCGCGTCCCTGCCTGGATATACGTTTACTCAGGACGGATCGTTTTAGCCAGTTCTCAGTTCTCAGTTCTCAGTTCTCAGTTCTCAGTTCTCAGTTCTCAGTTCTCAGTTCTCAGTTCTCAGTTCTCAGTTCTCAGTTCTCAGTTCTCAGTTCTCAGTTCTCAGTTCTCAGTTCTCAGTTCTCAGTCGGGGATGCAGGGTCCTTGGGGCGAGATGCTCGCAGCCCAGCTTTTTCGCGGGGAATTTCCGATACACTGGTTTAGTTCCGCGTTTCCAGTCCACAATTTGTCAAAGCGCAAAGGTTTTAACTGAGAACCGAGAACTGCCTTCCAATGACAGAAAAACTTCTGGCTATCATCTTCGTCTTTATCAGTTCTGTGATCAGCGCGACCGGCTATGCCGGCATCGCATTGCTGATGGCAATCGAGTCGGCGTGCATCCCGTTGCCTTCAGAGTTGATCATGCCATTCGCCGGCTATCTGGTTTTCACCGGGACGTTCAAGCTGCTGTGGGTGGCGACCGCGGGGGCGATTGGGTGCAACCTGGGCTCGCTGGTGGCGTATGAAATTGGGTGCTATGGCGGGCGTCCTTTAGTCGAGCGCTACGGCCGCTGGATTCTGATGGGCCGCCGCGAGCTCGACTGGGCCGACCGCTTCTTTGCGCGCTGGGGATACCTTGCCGTATTCATCGGTCGTCTGCTGCCCGTGATTCGAACTTTCATCGCGCTGCCGGCAGGCATCGCGCGCATGCCTCGTGGAAGGTTTCATCTTTACACATTCCTGGGATCGTGGCCGTGGTGCCTGGGCTTGGCGTATCTCGGAATGAAGCTGGGCGAGAACTGGCGCGAGCTGGGCAAGTACTTCCACAAGTTTGACGCGGTGATTGGGGCTGTGCTGGTAGCGGGTGTAGTCTATTTTGTTTGGACTCACTGGAAGAATAGGATGCGGACTGCTGAGTAGCGACCCAGGCTTGTAGCGGCAGCATCTTGCTGGCCGGATTGAACGGGACGCCCACTCGACAGCCGACGGGACTCCAGCACTAGTCGGTGCTCGGCCTCGCCAACTGTGACCCCACGATCTGCCATCTCCCGTCCCGCTTCACCACCACATCCATGTAGATGTAGCTAACTGCGAAGCGTCTTCCATCTTGCTCGACTTCGTCATCTTCTGATCCGTGAACGATAGCTAGATCTTCCTTCAGCAGGCGGATGCGGCGACCAGTTGAGATCATCGAAACGTAGCGAATCGCGCCGGTCTTGAGACTCGCGAGCACATCCTGTTTGGTGAACGCCTTGCCCGATTCATCGTATTGGATATAGTCGTCAGTGAAAATACGCGTCAGCGCGGGCATGTCGGCTGCGATTATTGCGCGGTCGCCCTCTTCGAAGAGGTTTAGGATTTGCTGTTCGTCGTCTTCCACCCGCATCTCCCCTGCGTCTATTCTTTTGTTAGTGTACAAGGTGGCATTTACCAGGAGGCTTCCGTGATTCGAATGTCCCGTACTTTAGCGCTGTTGCTTTTCTATGCAATCGCTCTGCCGCTCGCTTCCCGCGCGCAATCTGCGCCCGCGACCTCAGGACAGCCGTTCGTGGTTGAGTACTACTACAAAGCGAAGTGGGGGCATGCGGATGAATTTCTAAAGTTGTTCAAGAAAAATCACTATCCCGTGCTGAAGAAAGAAACGGAGATGGGGCGGATCGCGAAAGTCTGGATGGATCAACCGCGCTATCACACCACGGAAGACGGCCGCTGGGATTTTCGCGTGACCATAGTCTTCAAGAACGCGACAGTGGCCAACGAGCCCTTCGACGAGGCCGCGCTGCAAAAGCAGATGTATCCAGATCAGGAGACGTTCCAGCGCGAAGAGCAGCGGCGGTTTGAGATTCTCGACGCGCACTGGGATTTGCCGGTGAAGACGATGGATCTGGAGAAGTAGTCGCGAGTCCCGAGTCCCGAGTTGCGAGCGCGAATCCAGGCTAGAAAAGCTTTCTATGCTTTTAACTTTACTCGGGGCTCGGGACTAGCGACTCGAGGCTGGTTCTAATCCAGCTTCAGATATTTCGCGACGATCTTCTCGTGCCACTTCCACGGCAGGATGCGCTTGAGCGCAAGTTGTATTTTGGCATCGCGACCCACCACGTAGCGCAGCTTAGGATTAGGATCTTGCGCAATGGCCGCGATCTTGCGCGCCACTTCCATGGGATCGCTTTTGGGGAGGGCCTGGATCAGATCACGCATTCGCAACATGCGCTGAATGTTTGGAGACGTCTCCTTTGTAACCTGATCGCCCAGCATCGCGCCACGCGTCCATATATCGGTTTGAAATGATCCGGGCTCAACCAGCACCACCTTGATACCGAGCGAATTGGTTTCGAGCCGCAGCGATTCGCTCCAGCCCTCCAGCGCGTGTTTCGACGCCGAATAGCTGCCGATGGTCACCGTCCCCAGCAATCCTCCTATGGATGAGACCATGATTATGTGACCGGAGTGCTGGCGCCGCATGGTGGGCAGCGCAGCTTTGGTCATGGCCACAGCGCCGAAGAAGTTGGTTTCGAACTGACGGCGAAGTTCTTCGAGCTTGATGTCTTCCAGAAATCCGGCGACGGCGAATCCAGCGTTGTTCACGAGGACATCGAGGCACCCGTGATCGCGGACTACAGCATCAACAAAGCCGGGCAGGGAATCAAAATCGGTGACGTCGAGCGCGCGGATATCAAGCTGCACGGCTACACCCGCGGCGGATGCGGCCTGGTCGAGGCGCTCGCGGCGGCCGAGGTCGCGCATGGTGGCGACAACTTTGAATCCGGCCTTGGCTAGTTCGATGGAAGTGAGCAATCCGAAGCCGCTGGAGGAACCGGTGATCAGCGCGATTTTCTCTGGCATGGAGTAAGTCCGCAAAGGTTGTAACACAGACGCGAACACCGCGGCGAGGCGAATCATGTGGAGACAGCCGCCTCGGCCCTCCAGCGAAAGCCTGCCCTGAGCCTGCCGAAGGGGCGTAGCCCGGCGCCTCGCGGCACTAAGTCGATGCAGCGCTTACACAAAAGATGTTAAGCGGAGGTTACAATCTTGCGGCAAATCCCTTATAGCTGTCATTGAAATTTGGAATTAGACAAGCCTCGGTTCAGCCCATACGCTGAATCATGGACTCATTAATTTCGGTTGAAGATTCTCATGTTGATTTGCTGCACGAGATTGGCGTCCGCTTAGCCACGGCTGACGGCTTTCACGATGTGCTGACCCGCGTGGTCGAGTTTGCTTCGGCGCTGGTGAAGTGCGATTCCTGCCTGGTTTATGTTCTCGAAGGCGACGATCTCGTGCTCCGGGCCTCGAGAAATCCGCACCCAGAAGTTGTCGATCGCCTGAAACTGCGCGTGGGACAAGGTATTACGGGTTGGGTAGCGGAAAACGCGGAGCCAGTGGCGGTCGCCGGCAATGCGGCGCTCGACCCGCGCTTTCAACCCTTTCACGAGCTTCCGGAAGATAGTTACGAGGCGTTTCTGTCGGTGCCCTTGATGTCTCGCGGCCGCGTTGTTGGAGTGATCAACTTGCAGCATCGCCAACATCACGTTTACCGGCCCCGGGAAATCCGTTTGATCTCGACGATTGGATTTTTGGTGGGCGCCGAAATCGAGATGGCCCGGCTGGAAGATGCCAACTTCAACCTGTCGGAACAGTTGCAGACGCGCAAAGTAGTGGAGCGCG
>Ga0302325_10001687_pt1 | contig 55619 bp, 47 predicted proteins | sample Palsa_T0_2_FD_201948 | JGI IMG/M metagenome (GOLD analysis project Ga0302325, IMG submission 201948) | Peat permafrost microbial communities from Stordalen Mire near Abisko, Sweden - Palsa_T0_2 | ecosystem: Environmental > Terrestrial > Soil > Palsa > Peat permafrost | place: Sweden: Abisko... | reverse complement strand
CCACGCTGCTCGCCATGGACCCGGACTTCGCGGCGCTCTTCCGGGTCAAGGTGGAGGTCGACCCGCTCATTCCGCGTACGGTGCGGAGCCTCATTGGCCTCGACGCGTACCTCATGAGCATGGCGCGTCAGCGTTCGTGGGGGTCGTTCGATCGGGGAGCGCGTGCGCAGCTCCTCGACTTGGCGACGCACGTCTCGGGCGACAGAGACAAGGTCGCGCTGATCCTGTCGCCCCTCGAAGAGACGATGGCGTTCGCCAGCACGGTCGCGGCCGCGCGGGCCGCGGGCGGCGGCGGTCACGAGGCTGTCGGGGCGGATGGCGAAGCGGTGGCGGAGAGCGCGCCCGCGCCGCTGCACGCGTCCATCGCCCGCGCCGACGCGAGCGTCGTCTGTGCGAGGGACATCCGCGAAGCCTGGCTCGATCGTCGCGAGCGATCGGGGGCGGCCGAGCGCCACATTCGCGAAATCACGCTGCGGGGCGAGGTGGCGCTCGATACCAGCGGCGCGCGCGTCGGCGTCGTCAACGGCCTGAGCGTCTTCAGCGCCGGCGACGTGGAGTTCGGGCAGCCGATGCGCATCACCGCCGTCGTCGGCATCGGCCGCGAGGGCATCGTCGACGTCGAGCGCGAGGCGCAGCTCGGAGGGAGCATTCACACCAAGGGCGTCGCGATCCTGCGCGGTTACCTGGCGCGCATGTTCGGGCAAGAGCGTCCGCTGAGCTTGCGCGCGCAGCTCGCGTTCGAGCAGAGCTACGGTGAGATCGACGGCGACAGCGCCAGCTCGAGCGAGCTTTTCGCGGTGCTGAGCGCTCTCGCGGACGTCGCGATCGATCAGGGGATCGCGGTGACCGGGAGCGTGAACCAGCTCGGCGAGATGCAAGCCATCGGCGGGGTCGGCGCGAAGATCGAAGGCTTCTTCGATCTCTGCAAGGCGCGCGGTCTGACGGGGGCGCAAGGCGTCCTCGTCCCGCGTCCGAACTTGCCGCACCTCGTGCTCCGCGACGACGTCGCGGAGGCGATCGCCCGTCACCAGTTCCACGTCTATGCCGTGGAGCAGGCGGCGCAGGGCATCGAGATCTTGACCGGTGTCGCGGCGGGCCAGAGAGACGAATCGGGGCGCTTCCCGGCGTCGAGCGTCTTCGGACGCGTCGAGCGGCGAATCATCGAGATGGCCGAACGCCTGCGCGAGTCCGAGGGCCATGCCCCGAGCGACACCTCCGACGTCATCGAGGAAGTCGGTGCCGCGGACGTCATCGAGGGGCGGAACGCGCGCAAGCGATGAGCCGGTGGTCCTGCGGGTGACGACTCGGATCCGTGAGCGCCTCCGGCGACCGAGTGCGCCGGCGTTGCTGCTGCTCGCAGCGTCGTGCGCCGGCACGCTCCCGGTCGAGCGGGCGTACGACGGCAACGTCGTGCAGGGACGATTCATCGAGCCGGCCGCGTATTCGGCCTTTCTGCGCGGCGCGATGGCCGAGGCGGCAGGGGACGCGAAGGGGGCCCTGGCCGCCTACTCGGACGCGGTGCGCCTGGACCCCGACTCGGCAGAGGCGTGGGCGCGCATCGGGAGGGTGAGGTGCACGCTCGACCCGCGCGATCCGAGAGCCCGGGAGGCCATCGCCCGAGTCTTCGCGCTCGACGGCCGAGTCGCGGGAGAGCATGGGGCCTTCGGACCGTGCATCCCGGCGGCGCGCGCGGACGTCGCGGCAGAGGGCGGGGTCACGCGCGAGCGCCTCATCGCCCGCGCGGTTGCGGCCGAAGACCCCGCCGCGGCCTGGGACGCGGTCGTCGCGTGGGCGCGAGAGCGCGACGACGTGGCGCTCGAGGCCATGGCCCTTGGCGCGTGGGTCGCGATCGACCCGTCCCGGCGCGACGCCGTGGCAGCGGCGGCCGAGGATCTCGCGGGCCTCGGCGAAGCAGCGGCGGCGCGGGCCGTCGCGGGCGCGGCCTTCGACGCCTCCGACGCGCCCTTCCCCGACGGACGAGCGTTGCTCGCGCGAAGGCTCGCGGTCGACGAGGCCATCGTGCGCGGCGACCTCGTGGCCACGTCAGCGCGGGCGACCCGCGCGCGCATGGGCATCGACGAGGCGGCCGCCCGGGCCCTTCTTCACGGGCAGACGGCGCTGTCGTACGACCTCGCCGCGGAGAGGGCTCGCGCCGACCCGGACGACGTAGGCGCTCGCCTTGTCTTGGCTTCCATCGGAAAGAGCCGAGACGACGGCCTGGGAGCCCGCGATCCCATCTCCGCCGTGGCCGCCGTCCACGCGCGTCCGCGCGCGCGAGTTGCTGCGGCGGTGTGGGTCGTCTTCGGGCGCGCGAGCGTCCACGCGATGGCCCCCGGCGATGCACGACGCGCCCTCGAAGCGGTGGACCACGACCCGATCGTGGCTGGCGACGACGACGTCTCTCGCGCGGCGGTCGCGCTCGCGCTCGTGAGGGCGATCGACGAGGCCGATCTCTCCACGGATGGCGCTGCGGAGCTCCGCGTCATTCGAGAGGACTCCGCTGAGGGCGGCGCGCCGCACGACGCCTCCGCGTGCGACCTGCGTCACCAGCTCTTGTCCGTGGCGATGACCGCGCCCAAGTCCAAGACGACGCTGGATCTCTGCGAGCGCCTGCGACGCGTCGGTTCGACCGACCGCGTCGTCGCCGCCGCCCTGGCTCTTGCGCGTCTCGGCTCCGGTGAGCCGATCGAACCGGGCGCCGCAGCCGCTCTCGTCGCGCGCGATCCGGGCGATCCTCTCCTCTGCGCCGCGGCCCTTCGCTTGGCGACGAAGTCCGGCGACGCCACCAGCGCCGAAAAGACGCGCAGCGCGCTCGCCGCGATCGTCAGCGGCGGCGCCCCAGCAGGCCCTCAAGCAACCTTCAGCAAGTGAAGCGGCTTCCGTGTGGAGGATGCACCGGGGCTCACCCCGAGGGCAGGCTGGCAGGTCATGGGGGGAGTTCGAATCGGAGGCGCCTTCGGCCGGGAGGGGCCCTCCTGTCTGGCCGGCGCCAAGAGGCGCCATCACAGGCCACCTCCCTCCCGGCTGAAGGCACCTCCGACTCGAACTCCGGGAAGGCCGCCTCGACGTGTAGGCTTCGACGGGAGGTGCGGACCAAGGCGTCCGTGATCCATGTCTATGACGCACAAGCGCCGGAGCCGAAGCTTTGGACACCGATTTCCGTGGCGTATGAACCCGGCATCCGAAGCCTCGTACATCGAGCTCCTAAGCGTAGGATCTGATGATCCGAGGCTTCGTACATCGAGCTCCTAAGCGTAGGATCTGATGATCCGAGGCTTCGTACATCGAGCTCCTAAGCGTAGGATCTGATGATCCGAGGCTTCATGCTCCCCCCATGACCTGTCAGCACGCCCCTCGGGTTGAAACGCGACTGGCTACCCGAGCAAGCGGGTTCCGATGCCTGGGGTCGCGGGCCTTCCGCCCCGCTCGATGCAGGGACAGGCCGACAGGCCCCTAGCCTGCCTTGAGGAACGCGGCGCCGATCGCGAGCGCGAGGTAATGGTTGGGCGTCACGCCGAGGGCCAGGACCAGGATGGCGCTGACGACGAGCGCCGCTGCGACGTAGCCGGAGCGCATCGGGACGGCGATGGGCGCGCCCGCGGCGGGCTCGCGCATGTACATGTAAACGAGTACGCGCAGATAGTAGTAAGCGCCGATGACGCTGTTGATGAAGCCCAGCACGACGAGCCAGTACAGGCCTCCCTCGACGGCGGCCTTGAAGACGAACCACTTGCCGAAGAAGCCCGCCGTCGGCGGGATACCCGCCAGCGAGAGCAAGAACAGCGAGAAGGCCAGGGCCGCCGTGGGGTTGCGCTTGCCGATGCCCGACAGATCCTCGTAGCTCACGGCTTCGCGCCCGCGGCTGCCGCACAGGATGAGGGCCCCGAAGGCCCCTGCGGTCGAGGCGGTGTACGCGAAGAGGTAGTAAAGGACGGCCGCCACGCCGTTCGACGGGTTGCGCATCATCGCCGTCACGCCGACGAGGATGTAGCCGGCGTGCGCGATGCTGGAATAGGCGAGCATCCGCTTGACCGACTCCTGACGTCCGGCAACGAGGTTCGCCACCGTCATCGTGGCGAGGGCGAGGGCCGCAAGCACCGGAGGCCAGCCGTTGGCCCAAGACGTCCATGCCTCGCTGCCGAGCGACAGCGTCAGCATCCGGAGCAGCATCGCGAACGCACCGGCCTTCACGGCCACCGCCATGAAAGCGGTCGCGGGCGTCGGAGCCCCCTCGTACGCGTCGGGCGTCCATGCGTGGAAGGGCACGGCGCTCACCTTGAAGACCATTCCGACGAGGACCAGCACCGCGCCGACGACGAACATCGGGCTACGGCCACCGGCCGTGCGCGCCGCGTGGCCGATGCCGACGAGGTCCGTGTGCCCGGTCGCGCCGTAAATGAGCGCGAACCCGTAGATGAGGATCGCGGCGGCGAACGACCCGAGCAAGAAGTACTTGAGCGCGCCCTCGGCGGAACGCGCGCTCGAGCGCCGGAACGCCGTCAACGCGTACGCCCCGATGCTCATCGTCTCGAGGCCGAGAAATAGCGTGAGCGCATCGCCCGATGCCGCGAGCATCATCGCCCCGAACGTCGCGAACAGGATGAGAGGATAGAACTCGCCGCGTTCGAGGCTGTGCTCGGCCAGGTATCCGCCCGCCAGGAGGACGGACAGCCCGGCGCCAAGGCACAGGATCATGTCGAAGAAGAGCGTGAAGCGGTCGAGCAGCAGCCAGGGTGCGACCGACGACGTGTCGCCCACCGCGCCGGGCCCGGCCATCCAGAGCCCTGCGGCGCACGCCGCGCCCGCGAAGAGAACCGACGTCGCCCCGAGCGCGAGGCCCCGGCTTCCGGGGGTGCCATGGGGCGCCTTGGTGTTCGGCGTGGACACGGCCTCGGCCAGCATCAGGAGCAAGGCGCCGAGGCCGACGGCGAGGAGCGGCGAGAGGGCGAGAGCGATGGACATGGCGGCTCCCCCTAAGGGGCTTCCTTGGCGGCGACGGCGCCGGACGGTGCATCGGGCTTGGCCACCTTGGGCACCTCGGGCCTGGGCGGCAGCAGGCGGATCGGGCCCGTGTAGTAGAGGGGCGCGGGGTTCGTGGCGACGCGCGCGTCGAAGTCTTCTTGCACGCGCGACGCGGCGCCGGCGATCCGCGACAGGAAAATGTTCGGGAAGAGGCCGATGACGAAGATCATCATGGCGAGCGGCGCGAGCGCCACGATCTCGCGCGCGTTGACGTCGCGGAGGTTGGCGTTGACCTTCTTCGTCACCGGGCCAAAGAACACCTTCTGCACGACCATCAGCATGTACACGGCGCCCAGGATGACGCCGATGGCCGCGCCGACCGCCTGGACACCGTTGAAGCGCCCGAGCTTGTTGGACGCGAACGTCCCCGTGATGACCATGAACTCGCCGATGAAGCCGTTCGTCGCCGGGAGACCGACGCTCGCGAGCGTCGCCACGACGAAGAGGGTGGCGTAGACGGGCATCGGCTTGGCCAGGCCCCCGAACTCATCGATGTGGCGCGTGTGACGGCGGTCGTAGACCACCCCGAAGAGCAAGAAGAGCATCCCGGTCGAGACGCCATGGTTGACCATCTGCAGGATGCTGCCCTCGAGCGACGCCTGCGTCAGGGCGAAGAGGCCGAGCATCACGTAGCCGAGGTGCGCGACGGACGAGTACGCGATGAGGCGCTTGACGTCCTCTTGCTTCCAGGCGCAGAGCGCGCCGTAGATGATGCCGCCGAGCACCGCGACGCCCGCGAGGTTGGGCGCCCACGCCATGGCCGCCTCCGGGAAGAGCCCCATCGAGAAGCGCAGGTAGCCGTAGGTGCCCATCTTGAGCATCACGGCCGCTAGGATGATGGACCCCGCCGTGGGCGCCTCGGTGTGCGCGTCCGGCAGCCACGTGTGCACCGGGAACATCGGCACCTTGATGACGAACGCCAGCGTGAACGCGAAGAAGAGCAGCACCTGCAGGTGCTGCGGCAGGACCAGCCGCTGCAGATCGAAGTAGTCGAACGACGGGCCACCGCCGCTCGCCCGGGCGTACGCGTAGGCGAGGTACAGGATCGCGGCCAGCATCAGCATCGATCCGAACATCGTGTAGAGGAAGAACTTGATCGCGCTCCGGATCCGGTTCGCCCCGCCCCACACGCCGATCATCACGTACATCGGGATGAGCATCAGCTCCCAGAAGACGTAGAAGAGGAACATGTCGAGCGCGAGGAACGCGCCCAGCATGCCGCCCTCGAGCATCAGCAGCGCGAAGCACCACTCCTTGATGCGGGTGTCGATCGAGCCGAACGACGCGAAGGTGGCGATCGGGGTGATGAACGTCGTCAGCAAGACCAGCCAGAGGGTCACGCCGTCGATCGCGAGGTGGTAGTGGATGCCGAACGCGGGGACCCAGAGGACGTCCTCGTTGAAGTGGTACCCCCGGCCCATCGTCACGCCGAGCAGCGGGAGCGAGAAGCAGAACGTCCCCAGCATCAGGGCCAGCGTCACGCCCTTCGTGAACGCGACCTTGTCTCGCGGCAAGAGCAAGATGACGATGGCGCTCGCGATCGGGAAGAAGATGAGCCACGAGAGCAGGTGACCCGCCTCGTGCGGAGGCTGCCCGTCCGCTCCCGCGACCCCCGGCCACGCTCTCGTGATGAAGAGCGCCAGCAGCGCGGCCATCAACGCGATCGGCGCCCGGACGTTCCAGCCGTGCCGTCGCGGAATCGTCGCGGCGATGGCCGCCGCGATCATCATCGGGATGGCGCCGTCGAGGGCGCGCGCCAGCACGACGCCCACCGCCGCGAGGATGGCCAGGACGCCGAGCTGTGTCGGACCGAACGGCACGCGCGGGGACGCGGCGACGTCGGATTCGGCGCCGTGTTCGGCGGGGTGGGTGGTGTCGGAGTGATCCATTCTCAGTCTTGCCTCGGAGCGACGACCTGCCTCAAAGCGACGACACTGGCGCGTTGGGCCGTGTGACGTGGATCGCCGTCTTCTTGACGAGCCCGAACGTGTTTTTGACCTCGAGGTTCACCGTGACGTCCTTGCCCGGGACCACGTGGAGCTTGAGCGTGGAGTCGGGCCCGAAGGAGGCCTTGTCCGGGGTCCCGTCGCCGTCGGAGTCCCATCGGTAGCCGTAACCCACCCCCGGCGCCGCGGTGACCACGTAGTCGTCGTTGCCGTCGTCGACGACGGTGTAGCTCGCGTGGGGCGCGGCGAAGAACCATGCGATGAGCGCGATGCCCACCACCATCGTCGCCGCGTACACCTGCACGACGCCGGTTTGCACGGCCCTGAGGAGCGTGCCGGCGGTCGCCACGATCGTCGACGTCAGGCGCGCCAGGATGGCGTCGACGACGTTCTTGTCGACGATCGCGCTCGTGTCGGCGAGCGAGTCGACCGCCGCGATGACCGTAGCGTCGTAGAACTCGTCGACGCGCCACTTGTCGAGCAGGAGCTGGTGCAGGGCGGGCATCGCCTCGGCCGCGCGCTTGGCCGGTTCGCCCTTCTTCGCGACATAGAAGTAGTAGGCGAGGCCCGTGCCGATCAAGAAGGCGGCGATGCCGCACAAGCCGAGCGGCAGCTCCATGTGCTCGGCCCACGCCTCGTCGTTGCCGTGTCCGAAGAGCACCGCGTGCTCGGTCGCGGCTTTGAACACCGGCTCGAGCCAGTGGTCCATCGGCTTTTCTCGCACGATGTGAAAGCCTGGGTTCAAGAATCCTGCGATCAGCGCGAACACGGCTAGGACGACGAGCGGGACCGTCATCTGCCACGGCGACTCGTGCGGCGGGTAGCCGGGCGTCGTGAGGTCTTCGTGATGCTCGTGATCGGCGTGGTCGTGCCCGTTCGCGCCGTGCTCGAGCTCCTCCTTGGCGAGGAGCGACGGCCGGCCCACCGTCCAGCCCTTGAAGTCGCCCCAGAACGTGAGGAAATAGAGGCGGCACATGTAGAAGGCCGTCATCACGGCCGCGACGAAGGCCACCCAGAACAGCGTGGGGCCGATCCACGGCGGGGGCTCGTAGGAGTGGGCCGCCGTGATCGGGCTGACGGTGTGGTCGACGAAGGCGCGGTAGAGGATCTCGTCCTTCGAGAAGAAGCCGCTCGTCAACGGCAGGCCGATGATCGCCGCCGTCGCAGCCGCGAACGTCCAGTGCGTGATCGGCAGCCACTTGCGCAGACCGCCCATCAGGCGGACGTCTTGCGCAGCCGTGTCGTCGTGGATGCGCGCGTGCATCGCGTGGATGACCGAGCCAGCCCCGAGGAACAGGCACGCCTTGAAGAAGGCGTGCGTGAAGACGTGGAAGAACCCGGCGGTGAACGCGCCGACGCCGACGCCGAGGAACATGAAGCCGAGCTGGCTCACCGTGGAGTAGGCGAGGACCTTCTTGATGTCGTTCTGGACGAGGGCGATGCTCGCCGCGAGCAGCGCCGTGGCCGCGCCGACGATGGCGACCACCATCATGACGAACGGCGAAAGGACGAACACGAAGGACAGCCGGCAGATGAGGTAGACGCCGGCGGTCACCATGGTGGCCGCGTGGATGAGCGCCGAAACCGGCGTCGGGCCGGCCATGGCGTCCGGCAGCCACACGTAGAGAGGGATCTGCGCGCTCTTGCCGGTGCACCCCAAGAGGAGCGCGAGCCCGACGGCCGTCGCCGCGCTGATCGTCACCGGGTGAGCGGGCTGCAAGAACTTGAGCAGCCCCGTGTACTGCCCGTTGCCGAGCGGCCACACGTAGACCCGGTACGGCTCGCCCGGCAGGATGAGATTGTGGGCGCCGCGCGCGATGCCGTTCCAGTCGAGCGAGTCGGTGTAGTGGGCGAGCAGGAACATCGCGCACAGCAGGCCGAAGTCGCCGATGCGGTTCGCGATGAAGGCCTTCTTGCCGGCCGCGGCGTTCGCCGGGTTCTCGTACCAGAAGCCGATGAGCAGGTACGAGCAGAGGCCCACGCCCTCCCAGCCGACGAAGAGCAGCGGCAGGTTGTCGCCGAGCACGAGGACGAGCATCGCGAAGACGAAGAGGTTCAGGTACGCGAAGAACCGGGCGTAGCCCGGGTCGCCTTCCATGTACGACGTCGCGTAGAGGTGGATGAGAAAGCCCACCCCGGTGATGACCAGCATCATCACGCCGTTCAAGGCGTCGATGCTGAACGTCACGTCGATGGGCACGTTGCTGCCGCCGTAGCCGCCCGTCGTGTGCATCCACTCCCAGGCGGTCCACGTCAGCTTGACGTGCTCGTTCTTCTCGGCGCCGACGTGGTCGGCCAGCATGATGAATGCGACGACGGCGGCGGCGAAGCTGACCCCGAGCGCGACGAGCGCCATCAGCTTGACCGCGGCGTCGCCGAGGCGCTTGCCCCAGATGCCGTTGACGAAGGCGCCGAGCAGCGGCATCCCGAGGATGACGGCGATGAGCGCGTAGTCGTGCGCGGGGAAGAGCGAGAACATGGGGTGGGGGATCCGGTGCTTAGTTTCTCAGCAAGTCCGCCTCGTCCGAGCGAACGGTGCGGCGCAGGCGATAGAGCGACAGGACGATCGCCAGGCCCACGGCGACTTCGGCCGCCTCGGCGGCGATGATGAAGAACGCGAAGAGCTGCCCCGTGTGGCTCGCGCCCGCGAACGCCTGCCCGTCGACGTGCGCGAAGCCCGAGCGGTTGAACGCGACGAGGGCGAGGTTGGCGGCGTTGAGCATGATCTCGATGCTCATCAACGTGACGAGGACGTTGCGGCGGACGAGGAACCCGATGCCGCCGATGACGAACAAGAGGGCGCTGAGCGCGATGTACGACTCGACGGGGATCATGGCCCCTCCTCTCCGCCCAGCTTCGCGGCGTCGATCTCCGCCTTGGACATCGACGAGATCCCTTGACGCCCACGGGCCACGGCGATGGCGCCGACGACGGCGACCATCAGGAGCGCGCTCGAGAGTTCGAAGGGCACCAGCCAGTCGCCGAAGAGGACGCTGCCGAAGGCGTCGATCCCGCCGAACGCAGGTTCGGGCAGCTTCATCGGCATGTGGCCGCTCGTGCCTCTCACGACCGCCCAGAGCGTGCCGAGACCGACCAGGCCGAAGAGGCCCCCGCCGACGGTTCGACCGACGATCCCGCGCCGATCGCTGGGCGTCGACGCGCTGGGCCCGAGCAGCATGATGACGAAGAGAAAGAGGATGACGATCGCGCCCGCGTAGACGATGAGCTGAATGGCCGCGAGAAATTGCGCGTGCAGCGCGAGAAACAGGCCCGCGATGCTGAGGATCAGCAAGAGGAGCCCCATGGCGCCGCGGATCGGGCTCTTGGAGACGACGACGGACACGGCGCCGCCGAGCGCGAGCAAAGCGCAGACGTAGAAGTAAGCGGCGCCGAGGGTCATCGTCTCAGCTCCACGGCTCGACCGTCAGCCGGGCGTCCGCGCGGGACCGCTGCCCACGCACGTACGCCTCGAACTCGGGGCGGAACTTCTGCAGGATCGCCAGGGCAGGCATCGCGGTGCCCTCGCCGAAGGCGCAGATCGTGTTGCCCATGATGCCGTTGGCGATGTCGTGCAGGCCGTCGAGCTCCTGCAGCGACGCCTTGCCATCGAGGATCTTTTCCGACACGCGCAGCAGCCACGCGCTGCCTTCGCGGCAGGGGGTGCACTGGCCGCACGACTCGTGCCGGTAAAACTGCATCAGGTTCTGCATGCACCAGACCGGGTCGGTCCCGTCGGCGATGACGGTGACGCAGCAGGTCCCGAGCATGGTTCCGACGCCGCGCATGGTGTCGACGCCCAGGGGGACGTCGAAGACGCTCTTGCCGTGCCAGGGGTGCAAGGGAGACTTGGGGTCCGGCGCGTGCACCGTCTCGGCGGGGCGCATCACCGGCGTCGACGATCCCCCCGGGATGACGCACAGAATGCCCTTGTCGCCGAGCACGCCGCCCGCGACGTCGTGGATCAACTCGTTGAAGGTGGGGCCAACCGCCAGCTCGACGACGCAGGGCTTTTTTACGTGGCCGTTGACGCCGTAGAGGCGCACGCCACCATCGTTGATGTGGTGGAGGGCCGACAGCTTGCTGAACTCGTCGGCGCCGAGTCCGAACGCGGCGGGCACCGCGGCGATCGTCTCGAGGTTGTTCACCGTGGTGGGACACCCGAAGGCGCCGGCGTTGGCGGGGAAGGGCGGTTTCATGCGCGGTTCGCCGCGCCGGCCCTCGATCGAGTTGAGCATCGAGGTCTCTTCGCCGCAGATGTACGCGCCGGCGCCCGAGTGGACGTAGACCTCGACCGCGTAGTCTTTGCCGAAGGGCGCCTTACCGAGATAGCCCTTCGCGCGAGCCTCCAGGATGGCGCCCTCGAGGCGGGCCTTCGAGAGGTGGAGCTCGTCGCGCACGTAGATGTAGGCGACGTGCGCCCCGATGCCGTAGCAAGCGATGATGCAGCCCTCGACGCACGCGTGAGGGTTCTGCTCCATCAGCGTGCGATCCTTGTGCGTGCCCGGCTCGCCCTCGTCGGCGTTGACGACGAGGTAGTGGGGCTTCGCGCCGGGAGCGGGGCTGCCCTTGGGCATGAAGCTCCACTTGATGCCCATCGGGAAGCCGGCCCCGCCGCGCCCGCGGATGTTCGCCTTCTTCGCTTCGTCGACGACCTGTTCGCGGGTCATCGTCGTCAGCGCGCGGCGCGCCTGCTGGTAGCCGCCGAGCTCGCGCTCGTAGGCCGCGAGGCCCCAGCCCTCGGGCTTGCCGTACGTCCGCGTCAGGTAGTTGGTGCGCTTGAGCATCCGTCAGCCTCCCTGCAGCCGGGCCAGGATCTGGTCGACCCGCTCGCGCGTGAGGTTCTCGTGGTAGTCGCGATCGACCTGCATCATCGGCGCGGTCCCGCAGCTCGCGAGGCACTCGGCGGTGCGCAGGGTGATCTTGCCGTCGGCGGTCGTCTCGCCGCACTTGATCCCGAGGCGCTTCTCGCAGTGCTCGATGACCTCGTATGCGCCGCGGAGCGCGCAGGGCAGGGTGCGGCACACCCAGACCTGGTGCTTGCCGACCGGGTGCTGGTTGTACAGCGTGTAAAAGGTGACGACGCCCTTGACGTGAGCGGGGGAGAGGTCGAGCCGTTTCGACACGAACTCCACGATCTCGTCGGAGACGTAGCCCGCCTGCTCCTGGCACAGATGCAGCAGCGGGAGCGTCACCGCCATCTTGGTCGGATATCGCTCGAGGATCTCCTGGAGCTTGCGCTCGCGTTCGGGGCTCAGAGCGAAGGGCATCGCGGGGGCAGTCCTCGTTTGTCTCGGCGGCGCGGCGGCAGCGCGCCTGCTCGATCTCGCGGGGTTGACGTCTAGACCCGAAAGTCGTGCAAATGCACTAAAAACTGGCGCGAAACCTAGTGGGGAGCGTGCGCGGGTGTCAAGCCACCTCGGCTCGCGATCGACAAGCGGCAGAAGACAAGCGGCAGAAGAAGCGCCGACGGACCGCACGCGCCGAGGGACCGCGCGAGAGCGAGAACCTTGGAAATCGCTTGAGCGCCTGGATCGCGAGCCCTATGCTGCCCGCTGGCGCCGCCGTCGTGCGTGCGCGCGTAAAGACTTGGCACGGCGCGCCTCTGGTGTGGTCGCGCCCACGTCGGAGATTGGCCCGAGGGAGGTGCACGAGTGTTTTGCCCGAACTGTGGCACGCAGAACCCGGACACGGCGCAGACGTGCTCCAAGTGTAATTTCAACGTCAAGGGTGCGGCGGCGCCGAAGTTCAAGGGGACGATGCTGATGATGAATCAGCCGCAGGTCCCGGTCCCCGGGGCCGGCCCGGCTCCCGCTGGCCCCTCGCCTGCGCCCCCGGCGGCACCGGCTCCCCAGCAGGCTGCACCCCCCTCCGTTCAACGGCCTTCCGGGACGGGGGCAGCCCCGATCGGCGCGAGCAAGTTGAAGGGAACGATGGTGGGCGTCGCCCCGATGGCCGGCGGATTCGGGGCCCCAGGGACGCCGTTTCAGGCGCCTGCCGCGAACCCTGCGCCGATCGCGGCGCCTCCCGCGACCTCCCGCTCGGCGCCCCCGCCTCCTGCTGCATCGCCTCCGCGCACCCCGCCGCCGCCCGCTCCCGGCCCGCCCGAGGTGTCCGCCTATTCGCCTCCCGTTCCGCAGGCGGGGGTCAACCCGCTCGGCGGAACGATGGCCGCCGACGTGAACCCGTACCAGCAGCAATTCCAGCAACCGCCTCAGTACGGTGGGCCGCCTCCCCAGCAGTACGGGGCTCCTCCGGGTGGTCAGCCTCAAAACCAGCAGCATGGGCAGTACGGCGCACCGCCCGGCCAGCCGCCGCAAGGCTACGGCCAGCCTCCCAACGCCTACGGGGCCCCGCCCGGGCCGGGGGCCTACGGCGCCCCGCCCGTGCAGCCGGGCTACGTGCAGGCTCCGCAAGGCGCTTACCACCAGGCGCCCCCCCAGCAAGGGTGGGGGCCGCCGCCGGAGGGGTACGGCCAGCAACCGCCCCAGGGATACACGCCGCAGCCCGGCTATGGCGCGCCCGGACAGGGCTATGGCGCTCCTCCCGGCCAGGGGCAGCCCATGCAGGGCGGCATGGTGCCTTACGGGGGCGGAGCTCCGGCTTCCAACTTTCTCGCTTCGCTGCAGAGCGCGAGCGGGCCGACCCGGCGCAACCCCGTCAGCACGCTGGTGCCTTTCTTCGTGCTCTTCGGTGCGTCGTTCGTGCTCGGAATCCTTGCGCGCCTGGTGCCGCTTATCGGCCTGTTGCAGCCGCTCATCAGCCTGGGCTGCGTCGCCTGGTTTTTCGTCGTCGTCATCCCGATGGTCAACGAGCTGAAGGCGGTCACGCGGAACCCGGATTTCGCCTGGTGGCCCCTCTTCATCCCGTTCTACTCGATGTACTGGGCGTGGATCCTCGTGCCCCAAGAGGTCGCGAAGGCCAAGCAGTTGCTCGGTGTGCAGCAACCGGTGCGCCCGATCGTGCTCTACATTTTCCTGTTCCCCTTCGCGATGGCGTCGGACATTAACGACATGGTCCGCGGCTAGGGGCCGGCTACACGTTGAATTTGAAGTGCATGACGTCGCCGTCACGCACCACATACTCCTTGCCCTCGATGCCCATCTTGCCGGCGTCGCGAGCCTTGGACTCGCCGCCTAGCTTGATGAAGTCTTCCCACCACACGACTTCGGCCTTGATGAAGCCCTTCTCGAAGTCGGTGTGGATCGCGGCGGCCGCCTGAGGCGCCTTGGTGCCTCGCTTGATGGTCCAAGCGCGCACTTCGACCTTGCCCGCGGTGAAGTACGTGATGAGGCCCAGGAGGTCGAAGCCCGTTCGCACGACCGCGAAGAGCCCGGGCTCGGTCAGCCCCGCGCTCGCGAGAAACTCGGGGCGGTCGGCCGGCTCGAGCTCGGCGATCTGGGCCTCGAGGGAGGCGCAGATGGGGACGACGAGGGCCTTCTCGGCCTCAGCCCGGGCCTTTAGCGCCTGGTAGTGTTTGTTTTCGGCGAGCTTGCCGAGCGACCCTTCGTCGACGTTGCCGATGTAAAACATCGGCTTGGCCGTGAGCAGGTGCATCTCGCGGAGCACGGTCGGGGCGTCGGCGTGGTCGGGGACGCGGAACGTGCGGGCGGGCCTCCCGTCGTCGAGGTGCTTGGCGAGCGCGTCGCACATCTCGGCCGCAATCTTCTCGATCGCGTTGTTCGTCTTGAGGAGCTTCTTGGCGCGGTCGCCCCGCTTGTTCACAGTCTCGAGGTCCTTGAGGCACAGCTCCATCGTGACGGTGTCGATGTCCGCGACCGGATCGACGCGGTTCTCGACGTGCACCACGTTGGGGTCGTCGAAGCATCGGGCCACCTGCACCACGGCGTCGACCTCCCGGATGTGGGAGAGAAACTGGTTGCCGAGGCCTTCGCCCTTGTGCGCGCCCCGCACCAGGCCGGCAATGTCGACGAAGTCGATGGTCGCCGGCATGATGCGGTCGGCGTGCACCACGGTGTCCAGGGCGGCAAGGCGCGGGTCCGGCACCTGCACCACGCCGACGTTGGGCTCGATGGTGCAAAACGGGTAGTTGGCCGCCTCTGCCTTCGCCGCCGAGAGCGCGTTGAAGAGCGTCGACTTGCCGACGTTGGGGAGTCCGACGATGCCGATCGAGAGGCCCACGAGGAGGGCCAGGCGGCTATCACGCGCGATCGAGTTGAGCAAGGAGTGCCGGTGGCCGCGTGATAACCTCCGGCGGATGAGCGCAGTCGCTCTTGCCGGCCGCACAGTGGCGCTGTGCGTGACGGGCAGCATCGCCGCCTACAAGGCCGTCGAGGTGGCGCGGTTGCTCGTCAAGAGCGGCGTCCACGTGATCCCCGTGATGACGGCGTCGGGCGCGCGCTTCGTCGGGCCCGTGACCTTGTCGGGCGTGTGCGGCCACGCCGTGGCAAAGGACATGTGGGATCCCGCGTTCGCGGGCGAGCTGCACGTGCACCTGGCGCAGCGGGCCGACGTGGTGGCCATCGTGCCCGCGACGGCCGACGTGCTGGCGCGCCTAGCGCAGGGGCGCGCGGACGATCTCGTGACGGCCCTGGCCCTCTGCGCGAGGGGGCCCGTGCTGGTCGCCCCGGCGATGCACCCGCGCATGTGGGATCACCCGGCGACGCGCCGCAACGTGGCGGAGCTCGCGGCGCAGAGACGGGTGACGCTCGTCGGGCCCGAGAGCGGCGAGGTCGCGTCGGGCGACGTCGGCGTGGGACGGATGGCCGAGCCGAGCGCCGTGTTCGAGGCGATCGCCGCGCTGCTCGCGGGTGCGCCCGGCCCGAGCTCCGGGGGCGGGGGAGGCGATCTCAGCGAGAGGCGCGTCGTCGTGACCGCGGGGCCGACGCTCGAGGACGTCGATCCCGTGAGGTTTCTGGGCAACCGGTCGACCGGCAAGATGGGGTTCGCGCTCGCCGAGAGGGCGGCGGCGAGGGGCGCCGACGTAACCCTCATCGCGGGGCCGGTGACCTTGCGCACGCCCGAGGTCCGCGCCCCGGGGCGAGTGCGGCGCGTGGACGTGCGCAGCGCCCTCGACATGCGGGACGCCATGTGGAACGCCCTCGGCCGCGACCTCTCGGGCGCCGACGCGCTGGTGATGGCCGCGGCGGTGGCCGATCACCGACCGGCGGACGTCAGCCCGACCAAGCTCAAGAAGGGCGACGTTCGCGCGACCATCGAGCTCGTCAAGAACCCGGACCTGCTCGGCGAGGTCGGCAACGCCCGATCCGGCGGTCATCCGGTGCTCGTGGGCTTCGCGGTCGAGACCGCCGGCGGCGAAGAGCTCGTCGCGTATGCGCGCCGCAAGCTCGCCCAGAAGCGCGTCGACCTCGTCGTCGCGAACGAGGCCAGCGCGTCGTTCGGCCGCGACGACAACCGCGCCGTGCTCGTGACGCACGACGCCGCCGAAGCCTTGCCCGCGGCGTCGAAGGCGGTCGTGTCGGACGTCGTGTGGGATCGCGTGAAGCAGCTCTGGCAAGGTTGAAGACCTTGCCCCCGCCGGCTCTCACGCGGCTCTTGAGGCCATCGCAGCTCGCGCGATTCTGGGAACTGCACCCGGCGACCGTGCACCTCTGGATCGTGCAGGGCAGGCTCCCGGCGATACGCTCGCCGGGCAACCACTTCCGGGTTCGCATCGCGGATGCGCGGGCGTTCTGCGAGCGCGAGGGGATGCCGGTTCCACCGTTCGTGGCTCCCCCTCCGGATCGGGTCGTCGTCATGACGGCGTCGGCGGCCGTGCGGCGTGCGCTCGCGCGGGGACTCAAGGGCGTCGCGGCGATCGAGGCGTTCTCGAACCCGTTCGAGGCGGTCGTCGCCGTGGCCAGCGCCCCGACGACACTCTTGGCGCTCGACCTCGAGGGTCCGTCCTTCGACGCCGTGGCCGCGGTCCGGGCCGTCAAGCGCACCTCCGCGAGGCCGAAGACCCGCGTCGCCGCGTTCAATGTCGAGACGCAGGCGCTGGCGGCGGCGCTCGAGAAGGCCGGCGCAGACCGCGTCCTCTTGTCCGCCGAAGAGGCCGACCTCGTCCCGGCGCTGCGCGCGCTCGTGTAGCCAATCGCTAGCGCCGCTGGCTCGACTTGGCGGCGGCGCGAACTACGCTGGACGCGCGATGCAGATCACCGTCAACGGCTCGGCGACCGAGGTGCCCGACGAGGTGACGGTGCGCGATCTGGTCCTTCATCTCGGGTACCTCGATGGGCCGGTGGCCGTTGAGGTCAACCGCGCCGTCGTCCCCCGCGCGCACCATGCCGAGCGGCGCGTCGCGCCGGGCGACGAGGTGGAGATCGTTCACTTCGTCGGAGGCGGCTGACTCGGCCGCACCGAGCGCTTCACCCACGCGACGACGGGAGTGAGATCCGGCTTGAGGAACACCATGCCCCGCCCGCGCGCCCCCTCGACGAGCGACGGGGCCGACCCCTGCGTGAAGAAGGCGATGGGCAAGGAGGGTCGCTTCTCGGCGAGGTGCCTCGCGAGGTCCGTTCCGTCGCCGTCGGGCAACTCGAGGTCGACGATGACACAGCCAAGCGTGAAGACGTCGACCTTGCGCGCGGCAGCTACGGTCGAGGCCTCGGCGATCTCGAACCCTTCCGACGTCAGCCGTTGGGTCAGCGCGCGGCGGGCCACGGGCGAGTCGTCGACGAGAAGGACTGTCCGCATTTAGGGATCTGGCGGGCCCCCCCGTCCGCGGCGTAGCGGCACTATAGCCTAACCGCGTCCGCCGCGCGCTCTGCTAGGCTACGCGCCTTGCCCGCCATGGTCTCCGAACCTTCGCCCGTCGACGTTGCCCTTGCCCCGTCGTCCAAGGCGCCGCCCAAGCCGGAAGCGCTGACCCGCGAGCAGGTGCAAGAGCTCTATGCTCGCCCGCTCTTCGCGCTCGTCGACGAGGCTCGCCGCGTCCACCGCGCCAACCACCAAGACCAGCAAGTGCAGCTATGCACCTTGCTCAGCGTCAAGACGGGCGGTTGCCCCGAGGACTGCGCGTACTGCACCCAGTCGAGCCATTACCCGACGGACGTGGGCGCCGAGAAGATGCTTGCCGTCGACGACGTCATCGCCGCCGCCCGCCGCGCGAAGGCGCAAGGGTCCACGCGCTTTTGCATGGGCGCCGCCTGGCGCGAGGTCAAGGACGGCCCCGCGTTCGACCGGGTGCTCGCGATGGTACGCGGGGTCAAGGACATGGGGCTCGAGGCGTGCGTCACCCTCGGCATGGTCACGCCCGCGCAGGCGGGGCGCCTCAAGGAGGCCGGCCTCGACGCCTACAACCACAACCTCGACACGAGCCGCGAGCACTACCGCTCGATCGTCTCGACGCGCACGTACGACGATCGCCTGTCCACCCTCGAGAACGTGCGGCGCGCCGGGATCACGGTGTGCTCCGGCGGGATCATCGGGATGGGCGAGAGCAACGACGATCGCTGCGAGATGCTGCGCACGCTGGCAAACCTCGATCCACAGCCCGAGAGCGTCCCGATCAACGCGCTCGTCCCGATGGCCGGAACGCCCCTCGAGCACGCGCCCCCGGTCGACCCGCTGGACCTCGTCCGCATGGTGGCGTGCGCGCGCATTCTGATGCCGCGCGCGCGGGTTCGCTTGAGTGCGGGCCGAACGGAGCTGTCGCGCGAGGCGCAGATCCTCGCGATGTACGCCGGGGCCAACTCGATCTTCTACGGAGACAAGCTGCTCACCGCGTCGAACCCGGCCGAGGACGGCGACCGGGCTCTCTTGCGCGACGCCGGCCTCGACCCGATGCCGCTCAGCCCTGCGCGCGGCGCGTAAGCACCAGGATCGAGAAGCGGCGCGTCTCGTGTCCGTCGCGCATGATGCTGAAGTGACGGGCGCGGGCGACGCGGTACGCGGCGAAGTCGGGAGAGAAGTCGAAGCGCGTGTCCGTCACCCACACGATCGAGTCGGCTGACATCCAGCGACGACGCGGCCACCAAGTCGCGTAGTCGTCGCCGGTGGGCGTGTCGCAGCCGATGGGAACATCGGTCCCGTTCCGGCTCAGGCCTACCTCGAGCTGAGCGCAGATCACCCAGTGGGGGCCGACGACCGCCACGTCGCCGAACCGCGAGAGGGGCGTAGCCTCGGAGGCGACCTCCGAACTTACGACCTCGATCACCCGCGGCCAGCCGTACAGCTCGTTCGCGAGGTCGAAGCGAGGGTCGTACGAGGCCGGCGCGAGCCGGAGGGCGCCCGGAACGAGGACCCACGCGTAGACCGCGACGACCATGAAACCGGCCAGGGCCACGGCGCGCACGATGGACGGTCGCCAGGGAGCCGTGGTCGCGCGAGCCGCCGCCGGCACGAGCGCGAGCAGGGCGGGGGCCAGCCAGTGCGGCTCGGCCACCGGGCTCCAGAGGCAGAGCGGGACGAGCGCGATCGCGGGGATGACCGATGCCGCGAGCAGCAGCCGCCCGACGGCGTCGGTCCGATCGCGCCACGCCGTGCGCGCGGCCAGGACGGCGAGGACCGCCACGAGGGGGGAGAGATACGCCAGCTGTCCGCCGACGAGCGCCGCCGCGTTGCGCCACGAGACGCCCGCTCCCTGCTGCGTGTCGAGCAGTCGATGCCGCAGCATCGGCCAACCAGCGTGCGCCTCGAAGGCCAGGACTGGCAAGAGGACGACGGCGCCGATCGCCAGGCCGATCCACGGCCCTGCTCTGCGAGAGCGCGGCCGCGCGGGACCCGAGAGGTACGCGGCTGCGAGCGAGAACACGAGGAGCACCCCGGTCACCTTCGACGCCGCGGCGATGCCCGCGAGAACGCCGGCCCCGGCGAACGCGGCCCCCGACCGCGGACTCCCTGCCGGGGCACGGAGACCTTCGGCGGCGCAAGCGAGGGCGCCGATCCAGGCGACCGAGAGAAGCAGATCGGGCGTCATCGCGAAGAGCCCGATCGCGATCTCGGGGACGAGGGCAAAGACGAACGCCGCGGACAGCGCCCGCACCCACGACGCGCCGCAAGCCCGGCAGAGGACGGCCATCTCCCAGGGCAACGCGGACGCCAGCACCGACGTGACGAGGTGCGCCCGCTCCGGCGTCGGGGTCGACCCGGCGCCGATCGCGCGCGCGAAGATGCCCACGAGGCCCGGGTGGTCGAGGTACGCGGGCTGCGGGTGCAGCGCGTACGCCGCGTAGAGCGCCTCCGAGTCGCCGAAGCCGACGCGCTGCGCGGCGACGAGGCGCACGGCGAGCAGCGCGGCGGTCAGCGCCGCCAGTGCCCCCAGTGCGGTCCGTTCCGGGTCCGTCGTTGCGGCGTTCGTAGTCATCGCTCACGCCGCGTCGGGGGCGCGCACCCCGAGCATCGGGGCGAGCATGCGCGCGACGGCCGTCGAAGGGTTACGCTCCCCGCCGAGCGCCGCCTCGACCTCGTCGCACGCGCCCACGAAGGACTCGCGCCGGTCGAGCACGTCGGCAAGGGCAGACGCGATGCGGCTCGGCGTGACGTCTCTCTGGAGCAGCTCGGGAAACGCCTTGCGCCCGAGGAGGACGTTCGGAAGCGCGACGTGGGCGGTCGAGAGAAGGGCCCGCGCCGCGAGCTCCGTGCTCAGACCGACCCGGTAGGCGACCACGGGAACGGCTCGGGCGAGCGCCGCCTCGAGCGACGCCGTTCCCGACGCGCAGAGCGACGCTTCGAAGGCCGGCAGCATGGCGAGCGCGCCGGTATGGGGATCGACCTCGAACGACAAGACGCGCCGCGCCGCGCAGACTTGCGAGACCCAGAGGCGCGTCGGCTCGTCGAGGCTGGGCGCGACGAGCACCCGCGCGTCGACGCTTGCCCGATCGGCGCGGACGCGTTCGTAGCCCTCGAGCATCGGCTCGAGCAAGCGGCGCACCTCGTGCGGGCGGCTCCCTGGGAGGATCGCCACGGCGGCCGCATAGGGCGTCATCCCCATCGTGCCGCGCGCGGCGCTGCGGCCGAGCCGTGGGCCCTCGAGCGCGGGATGACCGACATACTGCGCGTCGACGCCGCTCGCGCGCCAGAGCGGGGCCTCGAACGGCAGCATGACGGCCATCCGGTCGACGCGATTGCGGAAGGACGCCGCTCGCTTCGATCGCCATGCCCAGATCTGGGGCGCGCCGTACCAGACGACCGGCACCCCGTCGCCGCGAAGCCGCGCGGCGAGGCGGGCGTTGAACTCGGTGTAGTCGACCAGCAGCGCGGCGCGCGGCCGTCGCGCGCGGATGGCCCGGGTGAGCGCGCGCCACGCCTGCGCGACGGCCCACGCCCGGGTCAACACCTCGCCGACGCCGAGGGCCGTGGACGCCCGGAGGTCGCTCGCGAGCTCGACGCCGCAGCTCGCGAGCGCGGGTCCACCGAGTCCGAACACGCGGATGGACGGCAGGCGACGCACGACCGCGGCGGCGGCCCGGTCTCCGGAGGCTTCGCCCGCGACGACGAGGAGCGTGGTCACGGAACGGGCCCGTCGCCGCGCACGGCCGCCACGATCGCTTCTCCGTCGCGCTCCACGCGGAACGTGCCGATGCCCGGGACGCTGGCCAGCTCCCCAACCGTCGAGATGCCCGCGTCGACCGCGTCGTGTACGCAGTGGCCCGGCAGGACCACCTGCTCGTCGACGCCTCGCCGCTTGGCTTCGCCCCGCCGCCAGGCGAGCAGACGGGCCTCGCGCCCGCGGCGCGCCTTGACGACGTCGGGCGCGAGCCGCTGCGGTTCGAAGTGCGCGCGCTCGCCGGGCGGGATCTCGCTCGGTGCGGCGCTCAGCGCCTCGATGATCGCGGAGGCGAAGGCTCGTTCGTCGGGGGTCCTCGTTGCGATTCCGCGAACGCCGGAGAGCGCGCCGACCGTGGCCGGCCGCGCCTGAACGATCGCGATCAACGCGTCGGCCGAGGCGACGTTGTGCACGGGCACGTCGCGGCGCTGCGCCTCCACCTCTCGCAGGTCGGCGACGAGCCGAAGGGCGCCGAGCTCGGGCGGGGCCAGCTTGGACGCGCCCTTGATGCGCGCGTACGGGGGAGCCACGGGCGCACGCGCGGCGGCGATCGCCGTGGCGATGCGGTGGCGGGTCTCCTCGAGCACCGCGTCCTCGATGCCGAGCGCCACGGCTTCGTCCCACACCTTGCGCTCGAGCGTCTCCAGATGAACCACGTCCGTGGCGAGGTAAGCGATCCCACGCTCGTCGAGCGGGCGGATCCGCCAGTCGTGATGCTGGAGAGCCTTGGACACGTGCACGCCCAGCTCCGCGTCGAGCAGCGACGCGAGCCCGGTCGCCGCGCGCCCGAGCATCCGCGCGGCGATGGACGTGTCGTGGACGTTGCCGATCTCGATCCCGGACTCGGCGAGGAGCCGTGCGTCGAAGCCGACGTCGTGGACGATCTTCACGGGGCCGCCGGGGCCGAGCAGGGGCGCGAGCTGGGCGATGGAGGTCGCCAGCGTGTCGACGATGACGATGCGGAGCGGTTCACCCCACGCCAGCTGCACCGTGCAGGGCCGGGCACGGTAGGCGAACATGCCGCTCGCTTCGACGTCGACCGCGATCCGTGACGCCCCCGTCGCGACGAGCAAGACATGCGACAGCGCGCGCTCGTCCGCGACGACGAGGGGCACGGGGGCGAGGCGCATCGCGCGTGGCTAACACATTCGGATCGCTGTTGCCCGTGCGGCGCGAGCCCGTCGCCGGCTCGCGAGGAGGCCGAGGGCCACGGCTGCGCCCCACAGGATCGCTTCGTCGTCGGACACGCCGCGCACCGCGGACACGGAGCACCCGGCCTTGGGCACGGTGCAAGGGCTCTGCCATCCACCGTTCGGTACCGGATCGCAAGCGGCCCCCTGGATCTGACCCGAGGAAGCCACTGTCGTCGACACGGCGCGGGTGCCGTCGGGCGGGTAGATCGAGCAAAGTCCAGCCATGTCGTCGGGCTTGAGCAGGCGCATCTCGGTGGAGCCGGGCGTGTAGTGGGCAAACATGGTGTCCGTGTCCGCGGTGGAGTGGGCCATGCCGAAGAAGTGCCCGGTCTCGTGCGTGATGATGCTCTGGAAGTCGTAGCCGCCCGCCGAAACGGCCCCGCTCACGGTGAGCGGAACCGTCGCGTTGATCTCCATGTCGGCGTCGTCGAGCTCGCCGGTGTCCGGGTCGTACGTGATCGTCGTGAGGCCGAGCGTGTTGTTCGCATCGGTGTAAGGCCAGACGTCGTCGTGAAAGATGATGACGTTCTGGTTGCCCTCGTTGGTGTTGTACGTGAGGGCGTCGCACGACACGGGACCGAGGTCGCGGACCTCGATGCTCACCTTGCCCGCGCCCCCGTCGCTCTCGCTCGAAGCGTCCCCGCCGGTCGTGCCGCAGATCGTGCCCGTCCACTTGGAGAACGCGGCCGCGAATTCTTGCGCGGCCGTGGCATACGGCACCTGGGCGCTCGCGTTCTGGTTGATGTCGTAGCTGACGCAGGTGTTGGCCCAATAGACGGGCAGGACCCGCCGAGGCGGATTGAGTGATGCGCAGTAGGACTCGAAGTCGGGCGGGTAGCAGAGCTCGGACGTCGGGTAGTCGGCGGGGGTCGGGCAGGTCATCGTCCTGCAGAAGGCCCCTGCGGGAAGCGCCGCGAACAGGCACGCGCCGAGGGCCGACGCCGAGACCCTCAACCAACGATCAACGTGCATGCAGCGCGTCCCACGCGGCCGCGACGTCATGCGCTACGTCGTCGACCAGGCGCCCGTCCACGACGTCGGCGGCGAGGGCGCTCGGCGCCGCCATCCCCGTCGGCCGAGGGGTCAGCAGCGTGCCGACGCTGTGCGTCCGCGCCAGGCGAGCGGGTGCAGAAGGCGTGTCGGCCTTGACGAGGAACTGACCTTGCCCGCGCGCGGTGACGTCGAACGCGCCGACCGGACCCGCCGTCAAGAAGAGGAGCGAGCGCTGACCGGGAGCCAGCACCGCCTCGCCGTCGACGAGCTGACCGACCTTGCCCACGACGCCGCCCATCGTCCGGACCCACGCGTCGCCGGAAGGTACCGCGCCGGCGACACCCTGCTCGACGCGAACATGGGTGTACGTGTAAACGCGCCCGGCCTCCCAGACCGATAGCCCCTCTTGTGGCGTGACGATGGCGGCGGCCGTCGACTCCCGAATCAGGCCATTCCAGGTCACCGCGATCGACACCGACGCGGGAGCCACGCGCGGGCTCATGGGCCCGACGTTGGGGCACACCAGCGCGAGCGCCACGACCGCCGCGCGAAGCAGGAGAGGCGTGCGCCTCATTGGCGAAAAAAGCTTAGCACGGGGGCCCGCTACCAGCGGACGAGGGCGCAGCCCCAGTGCACGCCGGCCCCGAGCGCGAGGAGCATGCAGAGATGCCCGTGCTCGAGCTTGCCTTCGCGCGTCAATTCGTCAATGAGGATCGGAAGCGTGCCCGCGCTCGTGTTGCCGAAGCGCGCGATATTGGAGGGGAGTCGCTCGGCAGGCACTCCGAGCTGATCGCGGACGTATTCGTTGATCCGGGCGTTGGCCTGGTGGGCGAGAAACCAGTCGATCGCGGCAATGGGCGTGCCCGTCTCGGCGCACAGGGCGCGCGCGCAGGCGGGGAGCTTGGTCACCGCGAACTTGAAGAGGTCGCGGCCGTCCATCGTGGGGATGTACTTTTGCTCGTCGTAGTCGTCGCGCTTCCAGTAGGGCCGCGTCCGGAAGCCGCCGCCCTCGACGTAGAGGAGCTTGGCGGCGCCGCCGTCGGTGTGGAGCTTGATCGACTTCAGGCCCGCGTCGCGCTCCGTCGCGCGGATGACGAGGGCCCCGGCCCCGTCGCCGAACAGGACCGCCAGGGCGCGGTGCTTGTTGGCGCGCTCGCGCGCGGCGGGCGTCGCCTGACGGCCAGTCGCAGGGTCGAGCGCCTCCCAGTCTTCCCAAGGCATGAAGCCCGCGTGGGCCTCCGCGCCGACGAGCAAGATCGTGCGGGCCGCGCCCGTCTTGATCAACCCGTCGACGATCTGCAGCCCGAAGAGCATCGCCGCGCACTGCTGCCGGATGTCGAGCGCGGGGATGCCCTGCAGGCCCAGCTTGTGCGCGAGGAGCGCGCCGGAGCCGGGGAAAATATGGTCCGGCGTCATCGTGGCGAAGATGACGTAGTCGATCTCGTCCGGTCGGACGCGCGCCGCGTCGAGCGCGCGCTTGCTTGCCTCCAGCGCGAGATCGCTGGCCCCTACGCCTTCGGGCGCGTAGTGCCGCTGCCGGATGCCCGATCGCTTGAAGACCCACTCGTCGCTCGTGTCCATGACGCGCGACAGATCTTCGTTGGTGACCGGCCGGCCCGGCACGTAGTGGCCGGTGCCGATGACTTCGAATCCAGGCATGGCCCCTCGTTCACTCGTCGGACGGACGATTCCACGGATAGACGAGCGGCATCCACGCCGGCTGGATGCCGAGGCGCTCTCGGCGCGCCGCCTCCCAGTCCGCGATTCGCTGTCCGAGCACGCTGGCCGTCACGGCGAGCGTCAGACCCGCGACGACGTCGACGAGGTAGTGCCATCGGAGGAGCAGCGTCGCAACGATGATCTGCGTCGCGACGAAGGCCATGACGGGCCACGAGTATTTGAAGGGCAGCAGCCGCCTTTGCCTGAAGCTGAAGATCGCGATGTACGTGGGCACGGCGGTGTGGAGGGATGGAAAGATGTCTTTCTGGGCGCCGCCGGCGTCGACCGTCTCCCGCACGAGCGGCCAGAACACGGGGCCCTGCAGCTCGTGCTGGAACACGCCTTTCAGGTACCAGTACGGCCCCCAGCCCGGCACCACCATGTAGAGCAGGTGCGCCGACAGGAAGATCATGAGAAACCCCACGCCGAACCGCGCGAGCTCTTTCTCCTCCGGCTGCCAGAAGAACAGCATCGGCAGCACGTGCACGGTGAGCACGAGGAAGTAGAGAAAGTAGAAGAACGCGAACCACTCCGTCGTCGTCGACGAAACGTAGCGATCGAGCCACAGGCTCGGCTCCACGCCGAAGACGCGGGTGTCGAACGCGTAGATCTGGGCGTCGAAGGCCGCGGGGCTCACCGCGGGCAAGATCTCCCGGAGCTGGAAGAACGTGCCGAGCAGGGTGGCCATGATCGCGAACCGGTAAAGCAGCGAGCACGTGGCGCTGTTCGGGCGCAGCACCGGGAGGCGGACGAGCGTGAGGACGAAGAGAAACCCCCCGAGGTCGACGGCGACGTGGACCATGCAGGCGGGGCGGTTGTTCCCTGTTCCCAGCATCAACGCCACGAAGATGGCGACGAGGTACCCGAGGAGCAGCCAGTCCTGGGACGCGAAGCTGTGGATGAACGAGGCGAACGTCGGGGTCGCGAACGCCCGATCGGCTCCGGCCGTCTCGCCGGCGTCGATCGCCTGCGCACCCCTCGCCTTGGTGATGGCCATGAGCGTTTGTAAGAGCAGCTAGGCGCCGCAATCCGGAAATGCGAAGGCCATCACCCGATGGCGCGCTAGGACCAAGGTTAAGCACGACTCGTTCGTTCAGACAATGTCGCCGCGTGTCATTCCAAGGACGGTCAGCGGCTCCGCCGACCGACGCATGGTGACGACGTCGCCGATCGTCACGTCGTGAACGAGGTGTTCCCCGTCGAGAAACAGGCGGCCCTGGCGCATGCGGCTGCGGATCTGCAGGGTCTGCGACTCGTCGAGGAGACCCGCCGTCAGGCGAGGGGGCTCAGGGGCCCCCCCGTGGGGGCGGTACGGCTCGCGGACGACGAACTGGAGACGCGTCGACGTCAGCGGCAGGATGCGTCCGCCAGCGCTCGACTGAGCGGCCGTGGAGCCCGCTGCGGGGCCGACCCAGAGGCCGCTCGACTTCTGTTCTTCTTCGGCCAGGGCCTCGCCCTTCGCGCCGATGATCTTCAAGAAGTAGCGCGACGTGGCCGCCGGCGAGGCGTGGCAGAACAAGGCCTCGTTGAGGACGCGATCGAGCAAGGTCTCGCCGTTGAGGTCGACGCGCATTCGCGTGAGCTCCGCTCCCTGCATCGTGCCGTCGAGCGCGGCTGCGATCGCTTCGTGGACGTGCCCTTTCTTGGCGGCGCAGAAGAAGCCGATCGAATGCGCGGGTGAGCTGTTGACGCCGAGCAGGGGTACCCCGGCGCCGATGCCGTGGGACGCCCCGAGCAGCGTGCCATCGCCGCCAACCGTGACGACGAGGTCGCAACGTCCGGGGGTCTCGTCGCTCTGGAACTCGTGCGGAGTGTCGTTCCAGTGGACGCGCGCCCCCAGGTTGGCCAGGGTATTGCGCACCTCCTCGACCGTCTCCATGTGGTCGATGTGCCCCGGGCGCATGCGCTTGACGGTCTCGTCGCCCGCTTGGATAAGCTCGAGGATGCGCGCGTCGCCCTCCTCTTCGACCCACTTTCGCCACGACGAGCGCTTGAGGACGACGCAGACGTTGGGGGCGCCGCGGGATCGGATCACGGCTTTTCCTCCGCCAACCGGCGCACCGCCAGCTCCGTCTTGCTGTCGCGCAAGACACCCGACCGACAGTGCGCGAGCACTTCGCTGACGGGGATGGCCAGGATGGCGGCGCCGCGTTCGAGCGCCGAGCCGTCTTCCGTCGGCCGCGTGCGCGTCGCGGGATCGACCTCGACGGCGAAGAACACATGCCGCTCGCCGATGATGCCGGGCGCCGGAAACGCCCAGGGACCGAGGGGCCGCATGGCGCTCGCTTGGGCCGCGAAGCCGAGCTCCTCGCCGAGCTCACGCGCGGCTGTCTCTGCCGGATCTTCGCCGGGCTCGACGAGGCCGGCGGGGAGCTCCCACAGGTTGCCATCGTGCAGCGGCGGGATGGGACGGAACGCGAGCGGCGGCCGGACCGCGGAGCGCAAGTACACGTGCCGTACGCCGGCGTCGACGAAGTGGGCGACGATGACGACGGCGTCCAGGGCCCTGCGCGTCGCCATGTCGTACGAGAACGGCTCGCTGTCGACACCGTCGGTGTACCGGGCCCGAAGGTCGACCCGCGAGAGGTCGAGAAAACCGCCTGTCGCGCGCGCCTCGGCCGTGCGATCACGCACGACGGAGATGCGAATCGAGGGCGGATCGGGGAAGGGCCGCTGCGGCACGGACGGATTTCAACCGTGAAGCGGGTGGATACGCCAGTGGTTTCGCGTTTGACCCGTGGCGCGCGCGACGGGTGAGGCGCGCTCGGCAAGCGGGTCGGATGCTTTGGATTTGCTAGAGTCCATCGGACGGAACCTTCGCCTCGCGCGGAACGTCAGAGACACATACGACGGATGAGCAGTCACGAGCAGGGAATCGCGCGGATTCGCGAGCTCGCCCGGCGAGCCGAGCAGCGACTTCGCCTCGTCCGAACCGTGCGTGTAGGCGCCGAGGGCTTGTGCGCCGCCCTGATCGCCGCGATCGCCTGCGTGGCGTGCCGCAAGGTGGGCCTTGTCTCCGAGTCGGTCGCGCGGGTGATCCTCGGCCTCGACGTGGCCGCGCTGGCGGGGGTGCTGATCGCCGCGTGGACATGGCGCCTGCCCGACCATGCGGGGGCCCGGACCCTCGATCGCTTCCACGTCTTTCACGACCGACTCGCGAGCGCCCTGAGTTTCGCCGGGATCGCGCAGCCGACGGCGTTCATGGAGGCCGCCATCGAGGACGCCGTGCGCATCGCGCCCGAAGCGCAGCCGCGCATGGCCGTGCCCTTGCGCTGGCCTCGCGCGCTGCCCGTCGCCGGGGGGCTGGCGCTTGCGCTCGCGCTCGTCGGGTTCTTCGAGGTGCGCGGCCACGTGCCGGCGGTGAGGGCGGCGGTGCTCGAGCCGGTCGATATGGCGCCGGACGATCTCGACGACGTCAAAGACTTCCTCAAGCAGATCCAGCAGCGCGATTCGAGCGACGACACGCGGGCCACCATCGAGGAGTTCAACCGCCTCGTCGACGATATCGCCAGCCATCGGCTCGATCGCGCCGAGGCGTTCCGCCGCATGGAAGCGCTCGAGGAGAAGCTATCCACGCGAAGCGCGGAGGGCCGCAAGGCCCTCGAAGAGCGGATGGAAGCGATGGGTCAAGACCTCGAGAAGGCGGATCTCACGCGTCCGGCGGGCAAAGCCCTCTCCGGCGCGAAGCTCAACGAGGCGCGGGACGCCCTGCAGCAGCTCGCGAAGAAGTTCAAGCAGGCCGCCGCGACGCCGGTGGACAAGGCGCGCCTCGAGCAGACGCGTGAAGCACTGAAGAAGGCCGCGGCGCAGGCCGAGCAACGCCGGCGTGAACTGCAGCAGCGCCGCGACGAGCTGGCCGACGAGATCCTCAAGAAGAAGCGGCAGATGGGCGACGGCGGCTCCGACGAGGAGCAGAGCTTGCTCGCAAAAAAAGAGCGCGACCTCGAACGCCTCGACAGGGAACTCGATGCGCACGCAGAAGCGCAGCAAAAGCTCGATCGCCTCGACCGCGATCTCGAGAAGGCCGCCGAGGATCTGATGAACGATCTGGGCCTGAGCGCGCAGGAGCTCGAGCAGAGCGCCGAAGACATCAACCGCATGCAGGAGGGGCAGGCGACCGATCAGCAGAAAGAAGAGCTGAAACAGAAGCTCCAGGAGCTGCGGCAGCTGATGCGGCAGCAGGGCGCAGGCGGGAAGGGCCAGGTCGTCCGTTTGAAGCGCTTCGGCCGCATGGCTCGCGGGCAGGGCGGGTCCGGCGGGGACCCGGGCGATCCGTCTGGGGACGGGAAATCAGAGGGGCAAGGCGACGGTCAGGGCGAGGGCCAGGACGGTCAGAAGGGCGGCCAAGGCCAAGGTCAAGGGTCGAAGCCGGGACAGGGGCAGGCCGGAGGTGGCGGTGGGGCCAGTGGCAGCGGCTCGCAAGGCGGAGGGTCGCAAGGCGGAGGGTCGCAAGGCGGCGAGACATGGGTCCTCGGCCCCAACGGCGAAAAGATGCTGATGCTCTCGCGGGGCGCATCGGCCGGTGGCGGCTCCGGCGAGGGGGCAGGACAAGGCGGACCGGGTCGACCCGGCACGTGGGGCGAGGGGCACGACCCGAACGTCCAGGGCGGCGCAACCCATCCGAAGATGGGCACCGAGGACACGCAAATCCAGGGCTCCGACACGGGGCAGGGTGGCTCGCGCAGCCAGGTGATCCTTGGCGCGGCCCAGCGCGGGTTCGTCTCGAAGGGCTACAAGAAGGTGTACACCGAGTACCATCAGGTGGCGGAGGAGTCGCTCGCCAAAGACGACATCCCGGGCGGCTATCGCTTCTACGTGAAGCGGTATTTCCAGCTCATTCGGCCCCGCGACGAGCAGTGACAGGAATCCCGCGACGGGGTTCGTTGTCAGAAGGATTTGCCATGACAGAGTCCGAGGCCGTGGTGCAAAAGGTGACGCTCTTCCGCAAGCAGATCGATGAGCTCCGCGCGGAGATCGCCAAGTCGATCGTGGGCAACCGCGAGGTGGTCGACGGCGTCATCACCTGCATGCTGGCGGGTGGCCACGCGCTGCTCGAGGGGGTGCCCGGCCTCGGCAAGACGATGCTCGTGCGAACGCTCGCGGAGACGCTGTCGCTCAACTTTTCGCGCATCCAGTTCACCCCCGACCTGATGCCGGCCGACATCTTGGGCACGACCGTCATCGACGAGACGCAGGGCGGGGGCAAAGCCTTCGAGTTTCGCAAGGGCCCGATCTTCGCCAACATCGTCCTGGCCGACGAGGTGAATCGCGCGACGCCCAAGACGCAGAGTGCCCTGCTCGAGGCGATGCAAGAGCACCGCGTCAGCGTGGGCAAGCGGACGCACGTGCTCGACGAGCCGTTCTTCGTCCTGGCGACGCAGAACCCCCTCGAGATGGAAGGGACGTACCCGTTGCCCGAGGCGCAGCTCGATCGGTTCTTCTTCAAGCTTCACGTGCCGTTTCCGGGGCGCGAAGACTTGCGCCGGATCCTCGACATGACGACCGGCGGCGGCTCCGAGCCGCGGCGCGCCGTGCTCGACCGGGACACGATCGTCGGGATGCAGGCGCTCGTGCGGCAGGTCCCGGTCGCGCGCCACGTGCAGGACTACGCGATCCGGCTTCTGCAGGCGACGCACCCCGACGGTCCGGACGCGCCGGACGTCGCCAAGCGCTTCGTCCGGTACGGCAGCTCGCCGCGCGGCGGGCAGGCGCTGCTGCTCGCCGCGAAGATCCGCGCCCTCCTCGACGAGCGATTCGCGGCCAGCGTCGACGACGTGCGCGTCGTGGCGCACGCGGCCCTGCGGCATCGCGTGCTGCTCAACTTCGAGGGCGAGGCCGAGGGCATCAAGGCCGACCAGGTGATCGACGCCATCCTCAAGTCGCTCCCCGAGGGCAAGCCCGAAGCGTCTCACGCCGAGGCGAACTGATGAACCGCCGTCGAGATGCGATAAGGGTTTGCTGTCATCCTGAGCGAAGCGAAGGACCCCACCTCGAGCTCTCATGGGGTCCTTCGGTCGCTTCGCTCTCTCAGGATGACAGCAACGTTTGACCCGATGAGCCTCTTCGATGTCCTGCCCTGGCGGCGAGAGAAGAAGGCCGTCGCCGCGGTCGAGGACGACCTCTTCGACGACGAGTTCCAGCGCAAGCTCGAGTATCTCGCGCTCGTCAGCCGGCGCGTCTTCGCCGGGCGCCTCCGCGCGGAGCGTCGCACGAAGAAGAGCGGCAGCGGGATCGAGTTCGCCGACCACCGCGAGTACCAGCCGGGCGACGATTTTCGCTCCCTCGACTGGAACGTCTACCAGCGCTTCAACCGGCTGCTCGTCCGTCTGTACGAGGAAGAAGAGGACCTCGCCATCTACCTCATCCTCGACACGAGCGCCTCGATGGCGCAAGGCGGGGAGGGTGGGCCGGCTACGACGAAGCTCGCGTACGCGAAGCGCGTCGCCGCCGCGCTCGCGTACGTGGGCCTCGCCAACCTCGATCGCGTGAGCATCGTGACGACGAGCGACCGCGTGATGGAACGGATGCAGGAGACCCGCGGCAAGGCGCGCATCTTCAAGGCGTTCCGCTTCTTGCGGGGCCTCAGCGCCGAGGGGACGACGGATCTCGGCGACGCCATGAAGACGTTCGTCGCGCAGAACAAGCGGCGCGGGCTGGCCGTCCTCATCAGCGATCTGTACGACCCGCGCGGCGTCGAGCGCGGCGTCAACGTGCTCCGGTACGCCAAGTTCGACACCTTCATCGTGCACGTCGTGGATCCCGCCGACGGGCGGCCGAACCTCCAGGGCGACGTGCTCGTCTACGACTGCGAGACCGGCGACGAACGCGAGGTGACGGTCACGGCAAAGGTCCTCTCGCGGTTCGCCGACGCCTACCGGGGATACCTCGGCGACGTCGAGCGGTTCTGCGCGACGCACCAGGTGCCCTACGTGGCCGCCTCGGTCGACGTCCCCTTCGACGAGCTGATCCTGCGTGTGTTCCGCAGGGGGGGCTTCCTGCGGTGATCTTCGCGGGCCTGCCCCTCGCCGAGCTTGCGGCGATCTTCGGCGCGGTCGGGCTCGGCGTCGCCGTCCTCTACGTGCTCAAGCTGCGGCGGCGCGTCGTGGCGGTGCCCTTCGCGCCCCTGTGGGAGCGAATCCTTCGCGACAAGGAGGCGACGAGCTTGTTCTCCAAGCTCAAGCGCCTCCTGTCGCTGTTCATGCAGCTCGCTCTGCTGGCGTTGCTCGTCCTTGCGCTCGGCGATCCGCGCGCCGCCGAGAGCCTCGTCCGCGGCCGCACCATCGTCGTTCTCATGGACGCGAGCGCCTCGATGCAGGCGACGGACGTGACGCCCAGCCGCCTCTCGGTCGCCAAAGACGAGGTCCGCAAGATGATCCGCGGCCTCGGTGGAGCCGACCGCATGCTCGTCGCGCAGATGGACGCGATGGTGACGCCGCTCGGACCGATGACGGGCGATACGTCGGCGCTCGAGCGCGAGCTGGGCGAGGTGGCCCCGACCGACGCGAGGGCCGACTTCCCGCGCGCGCTTCGTTTCGCCACCGACGTGCTGCGTGACGCGGATCGCCCCGAGGTCATCGTCGTGTCCGACGGCGCGCTCGGGCCCGCGAGCGACGCGGCGGGCGCTGTCCACCTGGGCGACGCGAAGCTCAGTTACGTGCGCGTCGGCAAGGAAGGCCAGAACGTCGGGATCACCGAGTTCTCCGTGCGCCGCTACCCGCTCGACAAGGGCCGTTACGAGGTGATGTTCGAACTCACCAACACCGGCGCCCGCGTCGAGGACGTCGAGCTGCAGCTGCTTGGCGACGGCGCGCTCGTCGACATCACCAAGCTTCGCCTGCAGCCGGGCGAGCGCCTCCCTCGCTTCTATCCGCAGCTTTCCGGGGCGAGCCGCACGCTCGAGGCGAAGATCGCGCGCGTCGACGGCACCCACGACGACCTCGCCGCCGACGACCACGCGTTCGCCCTCCTGCCCGAGCGCCGCCGCGCGCGGGTGCTCGTCGTGACCGCGGGCAACGCTTACCTCGAGGCGGCGCTCCTGCTCGACGAGTACCTCGACGTCACCCAGGTGCCCCCGGCAGGGTACGCCGCCGCCGTCGTGGCGCACCCGTGGGACGCCGTCGTCTTCGACGGCGTGACGCCCGCGGAGATGCCGAAGGCCAACGCGCTCTACCTCGACCCGCGTGGGCCCGGATCGCCGGTGAAGGTCAAGGAAGCCCTCAAATCGCCGGGCTTCGATCGGCTCGACCGCCGTCACCCCGCGCTGCGCTTCACGGCGCTCGACGACGTGAACATCGCGGCGGGCCACCGCCTCGAGCCGGGCGAGGGCGACAAGGTGCTCGGCGCCTCGAACGACGGCGCGGCCCCTATCCTCGTGGCGGGCTCGCGCGGGGGCTACAAATTCGTGGCGGTTGGCTTCGACGTGCGCGACAGCGATCTCCCGCTGCGCCCGGCGTGGCCCTTGTTCGTGCTCGACTGCATCGACTGGTTCGACGACGAGGACGCGCGGTACCTGTCGAGCTTTCGCACCGGAGAAGTGTGGAGGATCCCCGTACCGGCGTCGGTCGCCGCGGCGACGGTCGCGTGGCCGGACGGGTCCACGCGCGCCGTGGCGGTCCACGAGGGTCGCGCCGTCATGCTGGGCGAGCACTCGGGCTTTTACCGCGTGTCGTACCGGTCTCCGGAGCCAGGCGGCCCGGAGGGCGGGACGACCTTCGCCGCCAACCTCCTCGATCCCGCCGAGAGCGCGATCGCGTCGCAGGACCGGCTCTTCGTCGACGGCAAGGACGCCGGCGAGACCTCGCCGTTTCACCTCGGCGTGCGCCGCGAGATCTGGATGTACCTGCTGCTCGCCGCGGCCCTGCTGACGGCGCTCGAGTGGGCCACGTATCACCGGCGGGTGACGGTATGAGCCCGCCGTCGATCCCCCCGCCGTCGTCATCACGGGGACATCGATCGCGACCTCCGGCGCTGTCGCGAACGCCCTCCGGCGCGCCCCGGCGTCGCGTGAATCCCTTCCGCTGGAGCGGCGCGGTTGCGGGAGTGGTCGGGGCCGTCGGCCTCTGGGCGTACCTCCGGTACGTCTGGTACGGCGGGGCGACGCTGGCGTGGACGAGGCACGGGACGGAGTACGACCTTCTGGCGCCGCGCATGCTGGGGCTCGCGCTGCTGGCGCCGTACTTCGTGTGGATGGTGGGCAAGAGCCTCGCGGACTTGCCGCTCGGGCAGCGGGCCCTGTCGGTCGCCCTCCGCCTGGCCTTCGTCGCCCTGCTCACGCTGGGCCTCGCCCGCCTGGCGCGGACCGCCACGCGGCAAGACGTCTTCACCGTGTACCTCGTCGACGTCAGCGACAGCGTGCCGGACGAGGCGCTCGAGGATGCGCGCGCCGAGGTGCAGCGTCAGCTCGACGCCCGGGGGCCGAAGGATCTCGTGCGCCTCGTCACGTTTGCGCGCCGCCCCCGCGTCGTCCCGCTCGCCGAGGAGACGTCCTCCCTCGGTATCGGTGGCCGCACGAAGATCGTGGTGCCGGCGATCGCGCGTCATGGCCCGGGCCTGGGGACGGCGACCGACATCGCGAGCGCGCTCCAGCTCGCGTACGGCTTGTACCGCGAGGGGTACCTGCGCCGGGCGGTCCTCCTGTCCGACGGCGTGCAGACGGACGGGGACATGCTCGCCGAGGCGGCGCGCGCCAAGAGCTACGGGGTCAAGCTCTTCGCTGTCCCGTACCACCGCGGGGTCCCGGGCGAAGTGGCGGTGCGGGCGCTGCGCGTGCCGGACAAGGTGCACGAGCAGGAGACGTTCGATCTCCACGCGGACGTGTTCTCCAGCGTCGCGCAGCGGGCAAAGCTCAGCCTCAAGCAGGGGGACGTGATCAACGGTCTCGACGGGGTGAAGGTGGTCGACCTTCAGCCGGGCGACAACGACGTGTCGTTCAAGAGCCGCGCCGCCGTCCCCGGGGAGGCCACGTACTCGCTCGAGGTCACCGAGGCGGCGCACGATCGGTTCAAAGAGAACAACCGCGCCAGCGCGGTCGTCGCCGTCGTCGGCATGCCGGTCGTGCTCTACGTCGACGGCAACCCCGCCCGGTCCTCGTATCTGGCGTCGGCGCTGAGCGCGCAGCAATTCAACGTCGACACCTCGGACCCGCTGCCGACCACGCTGCGCGAGGCCGAGCGCTACGACTTCATCGTCCTCAGCGACGTCCCGGCCGAGCGCGTCTCGCTGACCCAGCAGGACGTCATCGAGCAGTACGTCCGCGATCTCGGCGGCGGCTTTCTCTTCGCCGGCGGCGAGAACGGCTACGGCCTCGGGGGTTGGTATCACACGACCGTCGAGCGGATCCTGCCGGTCCGCATGGACCCCGAGAAGCGGCGGGACGAGCCCGAGGTCGCGATGGCGCTCGTCATCGACCGCTCGGGATCCATGACCGGCTTGCCTCTCGAGATGGCGAAGCAGGCCGCGAAGGCCACCGCCGACACGCTCGCAGCGGACGATCTGCTCGAGGTGATCGCGTTCGACTCCCAGCCGACGCGTATCGTGCGCATGACGCCGGCCAAGCACGGCGCGCGCATCCAGAGCGACATCGCACGGATCCAGGCCGGCGGCGGGACCGAGATCTTCCCGGCCCTCGACGCCGCGTACCAGGCCCTTTCGACGACGCGGGCCAAGCGAAAGCACGTCGTGTTGCTCACCGACGGTCAGGCGCCGCAAAACGGGATCCGCGATCTCGTCCAGGCGATGGCCTCGGAGGAGATCACCGTGACGACGGTCGGCCTCGGCGGCGGCGTCGACGAAACGTTGCTGCGCATGGTCTCGGAGGTCGGGGGCGGCCGCTTCTACAAGGTGTCGGATCCGGAGTCTCTCCCGCGCATCTTCACGAGGGAGACGGAGATGGTCAGCCGGTCGGCGGCCGTCGAGGAGTACTTCCAGCCGCACGTGGCGTCGCCCGCCGACTTTCTTCGCGGCATCGACGTGGCCGGTGCGCCCTTCTTGCACGGCTACATCGCCACGAAACTGAAGCCGCCGCCGGCACAAGAAGTCCTGACGAGCGAGCTCGGGGAGCCGATCCTCGCCCGATGGCACGTCGGCCTCGGCTGGACGATCGCCTGGACGAGCGACGTGAAGAACGCCTGGGCGGTCGAATGGCTGCGCTGGCCCCAGTGGGGACCTTTCTGGGGGCAGCTCGTTCGAGAGCACATGCGGTCGAAGAAGCGTCAGGTCTTCGATATGCGCGCCGAGATCGATCCGGCGACGGGGCACGTGCGGGCCGTGCTCGACGCCGTCGGGAGCGACGACCGCTTCCAGAACGGTCTCGACGCCTCGCTGACCATCGCCGGCCCCGAGCCCGAAGGCGCGGGCGACGCCAAGGGACCGGCCCCCGTGCGCACGATCGCGATGCCGCAGACGGCGCCCGGACGGTACGAGGCGGACTTCCCGCTCGATCGCTACGGGTCCTTCTTGCTCCACGCGTCGCTCGACCAGCCGGTGGCCGAAGAGGGGGAGAATGGACGGCGGCCGGGCAAGGGCAAGACGACGGTCGCCGAGAGCTTCGGTCACGTGACCAACCCGTATCCGCGCGAGTACCTCGCGCTCGCACCCGACGTGGCGACCCTGGCGCAGGCCGCGGCGGTCACCGGGGGCTCGCTCGACCCTTCTCCTTTGGCCGTGTTCGATCCCGCGGGGGAGGTGATTCGATTCCACGAAGACCTCTGGCCCCGCTTCGTGGGCGCGGCGATCGCTCTCTTCATCCTCGATCTGCTTGTGCGCCGCGTTCGCCTGTGGGATCGCAAGCGGACGGCGCGCAGTTCCCCGAAGGCCGCGGGCGCCGCGGTGTAGGGGGACGGGGGTTCGCGAAAGTTCTCCTCGCTTCGCGTCGGCTGAGCTATTCGCACTACCGCGTCCTTCACGCCGGCATCGAACGTGTAAGGACGCCTCAACCGAGCGGCCGCAGTGACGACGACCGAGAGCCAGCAACCCATCCGCCGCAGGGACGACTTGCTGCTGCCCTTTTCCGAGGCGTGCAAGCCCCGGGATCAGTGGCGTATCGGGCCCGAAATCGAGAAGTTTGGCGTCTTCGAGGAGACGGGTCTTCCGATTCCGTACTCCGGTCCGCGGAGCGTCCTTCGTGTCCTCGAACACCTTGCATCGGCGCACGGCTGGGCTGCCGAGCGCGAAGTGAAAGACGGCCCCATCATTGCGCTCGTGCGGGCGGGCGCGTCCGTCACGCTCGAGCCCGGGGGCCAGCTCGAGCTGTCCGGGGCACAAAGCGAGAGCGTTCACGAGGTCGACGCCGAGCTACGCGGCCACCTGACCGAAATCGGCGCGGTGTCGCGGTCGCTGCGCATCCGGTGGCTGGGCATCGGCTTTCACCCCTTCGCCCGGCGAGAGGACTTCGACTGGGTCCCCAAGCAGCGCTACCGGGTCATGCGCGAGTACCTGCCGACGCGCGGGGGCCACGCCCTCGACATGATGCTTCGAACCTGTACCGTGCAGGTGAACCTCGACTACGCCAGCGAGGCCGATGCGATGCGCAAGATGCGCGTCGCGCTGGCCCTCGCGCCCACGACGACGGCGATGTTCGCCAACAGCCCGTGGAAGGAAGGGCAACCGCACGGCGGGGTGACGTACCGCGGGCGCGTGTGGCTCGACGTGGATCCCGACCGCACGGGCCTCTTGCCGATGCTGTGGAAGAGCGGCAGCGGATTCGATGACCTCGTGGAGTGGGCGCTCGACGTCCCGATGTTTCTCATCAAGCGGCGCGGCAATGCGATCGCCAACACGGGCCAGACGTTCCGCAGTTTCATGGCCGACGGATTCGAGGGCCAGCGGGCGACGATCGAGGATTGGCGTCTGCACCTGAACACGCTCTTTCCAGAGGTCCGCCTCAAGAGGACGATCGAAATCCGCGGCGCCGACGTCCAAAGCACCGACATGGCCAGCGCGCTCCCTGCCCTTTGGACCGGTGTGCTCTACGACGAGCAAGCGCTCGGCGAGGCGGAGGCCCTCGTCGAGGGCTGGACGCACGACGAGGTCGCTGCGTCGAGGGACGCCATCTGGCGCGAGGGATTGCGGGCATCGTTTCGCGGCCGGAAGGTGGTCGAGGTCGCCGAGCGCCTGGTGACCATCGCCGATGGCGGCCTCGCCCGCCGAGGGCTCGTCGACCGCGCGAGCGGCAAAGACGAACGGGTGCACCTCGATACACTGCGGAAATTGGTGGGCAACGCGCAATGTCCCGCCGACGTCATCCTGGACGGCCTCGATCGCGAGAAGGATCCAAGGCGTGCCCTGATGGACCGCGTAGCGTTCAAGTGACGGGCCTTGCTCGGTGCGTCGATCGCCGCGTATGGTGCGGTCGTTTGGAGGGCAGCGGAATGCTGTGGACGGTCATCTCGCGCTGGGGGGCCATGGGCGTCCTGGGTGCCGCCGCGGGGTGCTCGTCGAGCAGCGCGCAGCCGGCGAGCGGCGGCGCGCCGGATTCGGCCCCCACGTGCCTCATCGACGCGAGCATCGCGACGTTCACGTTCCCCGACGCGGCGCTGGGCGACGCCGGGAGCACTTCGGCCACCTGCGGATCGTGCCTCAACTCCATGTGCGCTTCGTGGGTGCAGGCTTGCGACAAGGACTGCCTGTGCCTCGAGACGACGAAGGCCGTGCTCGAGTGCGGTCAGGACGGCGGCACGGCGTACACGTGCGCCGAGATGTACGGATCTTCGGACACGAACTTCATCTCCCTCGCCGGGTGCATCCTCGAGTCGTGCAAGGATCCGTGCGCCCTCAACGGGGTCGACGCGGGGAGCGCGTCTTCCGGCGACGCGGCAGACGACGCGCCGGAAGTGACCAGCCCCCCCGACGCGACCGTGTCCGACGGCGGCCCGCCCTCCGACGCCGCATCGACGTCGGACGCTACAGGCGAGTAGCCGGCCACCTCAGCCGGGCGCGGGTACCGAGCGGACGCCCTGGATGAAGGCGTGGACTCGGCCCATGTCCTTCACCCCGGGTGCGCTCTCGACGCCGCTCGCGACGTCCACGCACCAGGGATGGACCTTGGCGATGGCGTCGGCGACGTTGTCCGGGGTCAACCCGCCAGCCAGCACGACGCGGCGCCGCGCCGCCAGCCCGACGACCAGCGACCAGTCGAACACGTGCCCTGTTCCTCCGAGGACCGAGCCGACCTTGGCGTCCACCATGACGTAGTCCCCTGGCATCGCGTCGGCGGCCGCGACGTCTTCCGCGGACGCGACACGCACGGCCTTGTACGCATGCGGCAGCAGTGCCTCGACGTCGGAGGGCCGTTCATCGCCGTGAAGCTGCAGGCACCCGACGCCCGTCGCGTCACGCAACGCGCGCATCCGTTGGAGATCCAACCCTGCGACGACGCCGACCACCAGCGCGCGGTCGCCGATGGCATTGGCGATCGCCCGGGCGCGCGCCTCGTCGACGCGCCGCGGGCTCGACGGAACGAAGTTCACGCCAACCGAGTCGGCCCCGGCCGCCACGCAATCGAGCGCCTGCTCGATGGACGTCACGCCGCAGATCTTGATGCGAGTCACGCGTCGATCTTGAGCAGCTCTTTGACCTTCGCGATGACCTGCGGGGCCTGGATCGGCTTCGTGATGTAGGCGTTCGCGCCGAGCTGTAGCGCGCGTTGCCGATCCTCGCTCGACCCCTCGGTCGTGATGACGATGATGGGGACGTCCTTGTGCGTCGGGTCGGTGCGCACTCGCTTCACGAGCTTCAGGCCATCCATGATGGGCATGTTGATGTCCGTCAGGATGATGTCGAACTTGCCGGCGGCGAGCTTGCGAAGGCCGTCGACGCCGTCGTCGGCCTCCGTCACGTGCACGCTCTTCAGGCGCGAGAGCGCCAGGACGATGAGCTGGCGCATCATCGGCGAATCCTCGACCACAAGGCACGAATATTGGGTAGTCACGCTGACGCAATCCTCGATTGATAGGCTGCAAGAGGGAAGTACGACATCCTACGCGCACGCCTCGCGCAGCGCTTCGACCGGAGGGAGCCGCCCGTCGGCCTGCCCCCACAGGTGAGCGGCGACGATGGCGCCCCCCGCGTGCGCTCCGACGAGCTTGAAGAGCTCGCGGTCCACGGTGATGAATTCTTTCTTTTGCGCGAGAAGCGAGTAGATCGCGACGACGCCGACCACGCGATCCTCGAGCTGCAGAGGAATGCAGGCGGCGGGCGCCGTCATGACCTCGCCCTCGGCGATGTGCGGGAGGCCGGTGAGGTACGACTTCTCGATGGTGGCCGCCGCGAGATCCCCCGGCGGCGCGTCGTGCAGCGGGATCACGGGCAGGGCGGCGATGTCGACGCCGTAAGAGCTGATGGGCGAGAGGCGACGCTCGACTTCGTCGATGAAGTAGATGGCGAGCGAGCGGACGCCGACGAGCTGCTCGAGGAGCTCACGCACGTGGCGTACGACCCCGCGCACCTTGAGAGACGAGTGCAGCTGGAAGCTTGCCACGTAGAGGTTGGCGAAGCTCTCGAGCTCGGCCTCGATCTCGGCGACCCGGTGGGTGATCTCCTGTTGACGGTGCACCGTCGAAAGCAGGCGCGCCTTCTCGCGCTCGAGGGCCTCGATCTTCCGTAGAAGGTCGCGGATCGCTTCATCGCTCGCCAGCTGCGTCTTCAGCGCCGCGTTCTCGGTCTCGAGATCGGCGATCTGGTCGCGGAGCTTGCGGTTCTCGCTCACGAGCTCGTCGGTGAGCTCGGCGCCGCGCTTGAAGAACGTCTGCAAGAACGCGTCGCGCTTTCCCTTGAGCTCCGCCGCTACCACCTGCACGGGGCGATCGCTGCGTCGCGACCCGCGCCCCTTCTTCTCGATCATCGTCCGAGAATATCACTTCTCTGCGCGAGCTACCCACGCCGCGAGATCGCCCAGGACGACGCGAGGCGCGCGGCGCAACGCCGACAAATCGCGGCTCCCCGTCAGCATCATCGCGGCGCGAAGCTCGGCCTCCACCCGGGCCAGCGCCGAGACGGCGGCGTCCCGGCCTCCCTGCACCAGCGCACGCAGGATCGGGCGCGCCATCCCGGCGGCCGTGGCGCCGAGGGCGATGGCCCGAGCCACGTCGAGGCCCGTGGCGACGCCCCCCGTGGCGATGAGGGTCTCGAACCCCAGCGGCGCGAGCATCGCCACGGACGCCGCCGTCGGCACGCCCCAGTCCCAGAACGCGTCGCCGAGCGCCTCCGCCGCGGTGTCGCCCGAGGCAGCCGCGCGCTTGGCTTCGACGCCGACCCAGGACGTGCCCCCTGCGCCGGACACGTCGACGTGGCGAACGCCGGCCGCACGCAGCCTCTCGCCCACACTGCGTGAGATGCCGCACCCCGTCTCCTTCACGACGACCGGGACGCCGAGCTCGCGTACGAGCCGCGCGATGGTCTCCGTGCCGCCCGCGAAGTCGCGATCGCCACCAGGTTGCACGAGCTCCATCGCCGGATTGAGGTGCACGCAGAGCGCGTCGGCGCCGACCTGCTCGACGAGCGCGCGGACGTCCTCGGTGCGCATCGAGCGCGCCTGCACGACGCCGATGTTGCCGAGGAGCAGGCCCCGCGGAATCGCGTCTCTTACCCCGTACGTCGCGGTGGTGCCCGGGCGAAGGTGCATCGCCCGCTGGCTACCGAGTCCGAAGCCGTAGCCGCGCTCCTCGGCGATGGCGGCGAGATCGCGGTTGATGCGGCCCGCCTCCTCCGTCCCGCCCGTCATCGACGCGATGACCAATGGCGCGCGCAGCTTCTTGCCGAACAGGGTGACCGAGAGGTCGACGTCGCCGGCCGCCATGTCCGGCAGCGCGTCGTGCACCAGGTGTACGCACTCGAGGAGCGTCGACGCCTCCCGGAAGCCGACGTCGCCGTTTGCGTCCCCGTCCACGCACAGCGCGATGTGGTCCGCCTTGCGCTGGCCGATGGTCCCCATACTGCTCGCGTGCGGGAGCGTAGGTCAGGCGCGTCCTCGGCGCACTGGAACGCCCGGGAGACAAGCCTCCGCATTCCTTCAACGAAACATGAAAGTGCGCGTAGATGCGCAGGAATCGGCTCTCCACTGCCGTTGACGTCCACGCCGCGCCACCCTAGGCTCCCCGCTCGGCGATGACGTCTTCGGGTCAGACGGCGGCTGCCCGGGGTCGGGCGCAGGACCTCTCTACCCTGAACCACGCTATCGAGCGCGCGACGATGGAAGACTTCGGGCCCTTCGTGGCTGCGGTGCGCGCGCAGGTCGACGCCCTCGCCACGGCGTGGCTCGACGCGCGCATGGCGGAGGTCCGCGAGCACGGCCCGGAGGTCGAAGCCGCGGCCGACGCCGTGAGGGCGCTCGTCCTGCGGGGAGGCAAGCGCATGCGCGCCGTCTTGCTGGCGGCGACGTACGAGGCCTGCTCGGGCGAGGGAGGGGCCCCGGCGGTCGCGCAGGTCGGCGTCGCGATCGAGATCTTGCAGGCGTACCTCCTCGTGCACGACGACTGGATGGACGGCGACGACCTGCGCCGCGGCGGTCCCAGCGTGCCTGCCCTCATGCGCGCGCGGTTCGACGGGCGGCGCTGGGAGTTCGTGAGCGTGCTGGCGGGCGACCTCGCGTCTGCCTGGAGCTTGCGGGCCTTGCTCGATGCAGGCCTCGCGCCCGCGAGGCTCGTCGCTGCGACGCGGGAGTTTGCGCGTATGACGGAGGACGCCGTCAAAGGCCAGGTCCTCGACGTCGCGGACGCGGCGCAAGACGCCCGCGCCGTCGATGCGATGCACGCCCTCAAGACGGCGAGCTACACCGTCCGCGGCCCGGTCGTCATGGGCGCCTTCCTCGCGGGGGCGCCCGACGCCGTCGTCGCCGGTCTCGCCGACTTCGCCCGCCCGCTCGGAATCGCCTTCCAGCTCCGCGACGACGTGCTCGGTGCGTTCGGGGATCCCAGGGCAACCGGCAAGCCCGCCGGCAACGACGTGCGGGCGGGCAAGCGTACGGCGGTCGTCGTCGAAGGGCTGAACGACCCGCGCGCTGCCGGCGTGCTCGGGCGCGTCCTTGGACGAGCGGACGCCTCCGACGGCGAAGTCCGCGGCGCGATCGAAGCCCTGGATGCTTGCGGCGCGCGCGCCCGCATCGAGGAGCGCATCGCGTCCCGGGTCCGCGAGGCGCGCGGCGCCCTTCATCGCATCGCTCTCGACGCCAAGGGTAGGACGCTCTTGGAGGCCGCGATCAAAGCCCTCACCGAGCGCGATCGCTGATGGCGGCGACGGCGCACGCGTGCGGCAAGGTGATTCTCCTCGGCGAGCACGCGGTCGTCTATGGCGTCCCCGCGCTTGCGGTTGGGATCGATCGGGGCGCTCGAGCGCGGGCATCGGCCCTCGACGAAGGGCCCAGCCGTCTGGTGATCGGTGGCTGGAACGTCTCCGTCCGGCCGGACGACTCCCATGATCTGGCCCGCGCGTTCCGTGCGCTGCTCGACGCGTCGTCGTCCACCCGCCCTCTTACCGTCGACGTCGAGGCCGACTTGCCCCCCGGCGGCGGTCTCGGGTGCTCGGCGGCCATCGGCGTCGCGATCGCCCGCGTCATCGAGCCCCACGCGTCGGCCGAGGCGGTGCAAGCCCTCGCCATGGCGTGGGAGCGCGTCTTTCACGGCAACCCGAGCGGGGTCGATGCGGCCGTCGCGGCGCGCGGCGGCTGCGTGCTTTACCGCAAGGGAGAGGCGCTCGACACCGTGCGCGTCCGCGGGCCGCTGCAGCTCTGCATCGGCAACAGCGGCCTGGCCTCCAGCACCAAGGCGATGGTCGACGGCCTGGCGCGCCTCCGCGAGCGAAAGCACGATCTCGTGGAGAGATCGTTCGAGGCGATCCGGACGCTCGTCAGCAACGCGCGCCTCGCCGTCGAGGCGGGCGACCGCTCGACGCTCGGGCGCCTGATGGACCTCAATCAGATGCTGCTCGGCGGCCTGTTCCTTTCGACGCCGGAGATCGAGCACATGTGCGGGCTCGCGCGGGAGGCCGGCGCGCTCGGCGCCAAGCTGACGGGGGCTGGCGGAGGAGGGTGCACGGTCGCGCTCGTGCCGTCGCGGAGCACGGCCGACGCGGTGCTCTCGGCGTGGCGTCGCGAGGGGTTCGACGGCTTCGCGACGAACGTCGCGGCCGATGTCATGGCCGTGCCGCACGAGAGCGGGGCGGCGCCGTGAGCCACGCGTTCGCCGTGGCGCACCCCAACGTCGCCCTCTCCAAGTACTGGGGCAAGCGCGAAGGGGAGGGGAACTTCCCGGCCGTCCCGAGCCTGTCGGTCACGCTCGCGGGCCTGCAAACGCGCACGACCGTGCAGTTCGACGGCGCGCTCGAAGACGACGACGTCGTCCTCGGCGATGCTCCGGCCGCACCAGGGCCCCGGGCGCGCGTCGTCGGCTTGCTCGATCGCGTCCGAGCCGCGTCCCGCGACGAACGCCGGGCGCGCGTGCGATCCAGCAACGACTTTCCGACCGCGAGCGGCCTCGCGTCGAGCGCCTCCGGGTTCGCCGCGCTGGCGCTGGCGTCGGTGCGGGCGGCGGGGCTCGACTGGACGGTCGAATGGGTCAGCGATCTGGCCCGTCGAAGCTCCGCGAGCGCGGCGCGCAGCCTGTTCGGCGGCTTCGTGGAGCTCGACGCCGGCGCCCCAGGCGCGCCCCCCGAGACCCGCCTGGCCGCTCGGCCCCTCGCCCCCGCCGATCATCTCCCGCTCGTCGTCCTCGTGTGCGTCGCGACCGAGGCTGCGAAGGCCGTCGGGTCGAGCGAGGGCATGCGCGTCACGATGTCGCGTAGCCCCTACGCGCTCGCGTGGCTGGAGCAGGCGCCGCGGCTCCACGAGCGCCTGCGCGGGGCCTTGCTGGCACGAGACTTCGCGGCCGTGGGCGAGCTCGCAGAGGCGAGCTGCCTGGCCATGCACGCGAGCGCGCTCGCCGCCGGCGTCATCTACTGGAACTCCGTCACGGTCGAAGTCCTCGGGGCGATCCGCGCTCTGCGCGCGCGCGGGCTCGCGGCGTTCGCGAGCATCGACGCCGGCCCGCACGTCAAGGTGCTCGTCCACGCGTCCGACGTCGCTTCGGTCCGAGAAGGCCTCGAGGGCGCACCCGGTCTGAAACGAATCATCGAGGCTCGTCCGGGCGAGGGCGCTTCCCTGGCGAGCGGCGACGGGTCTGGAGATCGGCCTTGAGAATCATGGCGCCCGGCAAGCTCGTTCTCACGGGGGCTTACGCCGTCCTCGAGGGGGCGCCTGCGATCGTCGTCGCCGTGGACCGGTATGCCCGCGCCGACGTGGGCGGGCCGACGGGGGAGGTCAAGGTCGACGTCCGCGCCCTCCAGACGGACACCGGGCAAAAGCTCGGGCTCGGGTCGAGCGCCGCCGCGCTGGTCGTCGCATACGCCGCCCGTGCCCTGGCGCGCGGCGAGGACCCGCGGCACGCGACGGTCCGCGCGCAGATCTTCCAGTCGTCTCGCGCCGCGCACGCGCGAGAGCAGGGTGGGGGAAGCGGCGTCGATGTTGCGGCGAGCGTCCATGGGGGCGCGCTCCGCTATCGCCTCGGATCGTCGCCGCAGTCCGAGGCCGAAGTGCGCGCGGTCGACCTTCCGCCCGGCCTGGTGCTCGCGGCCTTCTGGAGCGGCACGAGCGCGCGCACGAGCGATCTGCTGGGCCGCGTCAACGGCCTCCGTGCTCGGGGCGGGGGCGACGCGGTCTTCAAGGCGCTGCGAGCGGCCGCCATCGACGCCGCCGACGGGGTCGGGAACGCGCGGACGTTCGTCGACGGCGCGCGCGCGTTCGCCCGGGCTCTCGGCGCCCTGGGCGAGGCCGCGGACGCTCCGATCTTCTTGCCGGCGTTCACCGAGCTCTCGAGCCGCGCCGAGCGAGAGAACGGCGCGTTCCTCCCGTCCGGAGCGGGAGGGGGCGACGTCGCCGTGTGGCTCGGCACGGCGCCGCCTTCGGCGGCCTTTCTCGAGCGCGCCCACGACCTGTCCATTGCGCCGCTTGCCCTCGCGGTCGACCACGGCGGAGTGCGGCCCGAATCCCCCTCCTGAACGATCCCGTACACGTCCGTCCACCCGAGGACCTTCCGATGACCAAGACTTCACGATTCCCCGGCTTTTACAACGAGACGCTCGCCGCGCGCCGGCTCCTCGTGGGCGACGCGACGGGCACCGACCCGGGCGACATCACGAGCGCGCTCGAGGCCGGGGGGCTCGACGCCGTCACCGCCGACAAGTTCGTCGAGAACGTCCTCGGCACCTACGCGTTGCCTTACGGCGTCGCCCTCAACGTGCGCGTCAACGGGCGAGAGCACGTGGTGCCGATGGTCATCGAGGAGCCGAGCGTCGTCGCGGCGGCGTCCAACGCGGCCAAGATGGTGCGGGCGGGCGGCGGCTTCATCGCCGAGGCGGACGCCCCCATCATGATCGCGCAGATCGAGCTCCGCGACGTGAAGGACGCCCACGCCGCGGCGCGCCGCATCGAAGAGCACTCGGCCGAGATCCTGAAGCTCGCCGATGCCGCGATCGCCGGCCTCGTGTCGCGCGGCGGCGGCGCTCGTGGGGTCGAAGCCCGCGTCCTCGCCGACGACATCGTCGTCGCGCACATCCTCGTCGACTGCAAGGACGCGATGGGGGCCAACCTCGTCAACGGCGTCGCCGAGGCCGTGGCCGATCGCGTGGCCGCCATCGCCGAGGCCCGCGTCGGCCTGCGGATCCTCTCGAACCTCTGCGACAAGCGGTGCGTCCGGGTGCGTTGCGAGGTCGACGCGGAGGCGCTCGCGACGGGCGAGATGGGCGGGTCGGAGGTCATCGACGGTATCGTCGCCGCCTCCCGCTTTGCCGAGCTCGACCCGTACCGCGCCGCGACCCACAACAAGGGCATCATGAACGGCATCGACGCCGTCGTGATCGCTACGGGCAACGATTGGCGCGCCGTCGAGGCGGGAGCCCATGCGTTCGCCGCGCGGACGGGGCGGTACATGCCCCTGGCGGTCTGGAGGCGCGCCGGAGACAAGTTGCAAGGCAAGATCGAGCTGCCCCTCGCCCTCGGGACCGTGGGCGGCACGCTCCGCGTCCACCCCGCCGCGCGCGTGTCCCTGCGGATTCTCGGGGTCACCGACGCGCAAGAGCTCGCAGGCATCGCCGCGGCGGTGGGACTCGCCTCGAACCTGGCCGCCGTGCGCGCCTTGGCGACCGACGGCATCCAGCGTGGCCACATGGGCCTTCATGCGCGCTCGGTGGCCCTCGCGGCCGGTGCCACGGCCGAACAGGTCGAGCGCGTGGCCGCGATGATCGTCGAGGCGCGCGACATCACCCTCGACGGGGCAAAAAGAGCGCTGAACGCGCTTTGATCGAGAGCAATACGTGACCGGTGCGCCTAACTGGCGTATTTTCCCGGGGTGCGGCGAGAGGGCGACGATGCGCGCCGGCTGGACCGTTGGAGCGAGCTTCCGCCCGGTGACCCCCACCGGGACGTCACGGGTGCGCTCCACGACGTCTCGAACGCGCTGACGGTACTGCTCGGTTGGGTCTCCGAGGTGCGAGCCGGCGTGTCGCCCGCCGATCTCAATCGCGCCATGGCCATCATCGAGGACCGCGCCCGGTCGGCGCGAGACCTCGCGCGGCGCGCCATCGGCGCCCACGACGCGGTGGACGAGCGCGAACGGCCGGTCGGCGCCGTGGTCGGCGACGTCGTCGAAGCCCTGTCGGTCGAGGCGCAGCGGGCCAGGGTCAAGGTCGTCGTCACCGGCGGCACGGCGGGCACCCGGCTGCCCCTCGCCGCCGACGCGTCGCAGGTGCTGACGAACGTCGTGATGAACGCGTTCGCGTGGGCGCCGCCCGGGACGCGCGTCGCCATCGACGTCGTCGACGATCCGAGCGGGATTGCGCTGGTCGTCACCGACGAAGGCCCCGGCGTGGCCCCCGGTCAGGTCGACCGCATCTTCGGCGGCGTCAGCAACCGCGAGGGAGGGGCTGGCGTCGGCCTCAAGCACGCCCGCGCCGTCGCCCGGGCGGCCGGCGGCGATTTGAGCATCGTCCACCGGGGGGAGCCCTCGGGCGCGTGCTTCCGCATCGACTGGCCCCGATCGGCCATCGCGTCGACGGAGGGACCGGTGTCTACAGCGCGCTCCGCCGTCTTGGCCGGCAAGCGCGTGCTCGTCGTCGAAGACGACATCGGCGTGGCGATGCTCCTCGAGACGGCCCTCGGGGCACGCGGGGCGAAGGTCGTCGTCGCCCGCACGGCGGCGGAGCTCGAGTTGTTGGCCGCCGAGGAGCACGACGCCGCCCTCGTCGACCTGTCGCCCATCGCGCACGACGTGCAAGGCGCCATCGACATGCTCCGGCGCGGCTCGCCTCGCGTGGCGATCGTCTTCATCAGCGGCAGTTCGGTGCGCTTGCCCGACGTGCTCGAAGACGAGCGCATTCGCTGGGTCAGAAAGCCCTTCGAGGTCAAAGAGATCGTCGCCGCGCTCGCCGACGGCGACGCCTGAGGCAAAGGTCCGCTCCGACTCGCTACTTCGCCCAGAGCCCCGCGAGCTCGAGCTCGTGCGCCTCGAACGGCTCGACGCACACCTTCGCTTCGTCACGCCAGGTTCCGAGAAGGAGCCACTGGCCGTGCTCGTGCCGATACGCCTCGAGGGTGCGGGCGATCGGTTCGACGAGCCAGATGTGGCCGACTTTCTCGCGCGCGTAGATGGGCATCTTGCCCGCGCGGTCGGTCGCGGCCGTGACCGGGGAAAGCACCTCGCACACCCAGTCAGGGGCCAGCTCGAACGCGGCAGCGTGAGGCATCTCCGGCATGCGCTCGCGCCGCCAGCCTGCGAGGTCCGGAACGAGCACGTCGCCGTGGAGGTGAAGTTCCGGTTCGTAGAGCAGGATCCATCCGCCCGGCCCGCCGCGGCCGCGATCGAAGGGGTCACCGAGGTCCATGGCGAGGCGCGAAGCTGCACGCGCGTGAGGCGACGCCGGACGCGGCTGGGTGACGAGCTCGCCGTCGATGATCTCGGCGACGCGGTCCGAGCTCGCGGCGAGCAGATCCTCGTAGGTTGCGCGACGCTTTGCCGAATCGCCCACGTCCCTCAACCTACGCCAGCACGCCGCAGCTCACCAGAACCCAGTCCTTCCGGTTGACCCGGGCGACGGCTTCGAGCTGCACCTGGAGCAGATGGCGATTCGATGGTTCCCCTACACCGGGCGTCGTTAGCCTCTGGGGGAAGAGCGTGTCGCCGTGCGGGGGCAGCCCACGCGCGAGCCTCAGGGGTACGTCACCCGAAGGGAGTGGTGCGCGAGCGAGTCAGAGGGGAGCATCTTCTTCGCAGGCTCGCGCATCTCTCAAGGAGAGAGGTGCGCGAGCGAGTCGGAGAGGCGCAACTTCTTCGCAGGCCCACGTGAGTCTGAGGGAGAGTGGTGCTCGAGCGAGTCCGAGAGGCGCATCTTCTTCGAAGGGACGTGCGTCTTCCGAGCCGTCTTGCACGCCCTTCAAGAGCGCGGGTGTAGCCCGCGGGCTTACGGCATGGGAACTGAGCGGCCGGTTCCGGCCATCGACGCGTGCGGCCGCACCCCTCTAAGAGCGCGGGGTCGGTCATCGCGACGTCGGCAGAGGGCTCTGCGACGAAGAAGGAAAGCCGTCGCCGCGCGAACGCGTCTAGAACGTCTTCTCGGCGTTGATGTCGATGACGCCGATCCACTGCGTGTATTGGCCGTTGCCGCTCTGCGTCGTCGAGGGCTGGGAATAGTTTGCGAGCTGGCTCGTCGTGACGTTGCGGTTCTGGAACTGGATCTGCGTGTACGAGGCCGCGAAATAGAACTGCTTGGCGATGAGGAACCGGCCGCCGAGCGACCCCAAGAGGTTGTTCGCGTCCATGGCTCCCGGTTCGACCGTCGCGTCGGGCGTCGCCCCCGTCTCGTAGCCGACCCCCGCGAAGATCTCGATCTCCGGCTTGACCCAGACGCTCGCGCCGAGGCGAGCGCCGTACGTGTTCTTCCAGTCGCGGGGAATGTTGGTGACGACGGAGGATTTGGGCGTTGCGTCGGCGCCGAGCGGGTACTTCGACCCGCCGCCCGGACCGTAGACCTCGCAAGCCGGGCCGTAGCTCGACTGGTTGATGCACTGGTTGGTCATGACGCTCCAGCGCGTGAAGTCGCCGAACGCGCGAAGCTCGAACGAGTCGCCGAACTTTGCGCGGATGCCGCCGCGGGCGATGTCGGGGAGCGACTCGTGGAAGTCGACGACGTACGGTCGGCTGCCGGTCGGCTGGTAGTAACCGAGGGGGCCCTGGTTGTAGTTGAGCGTCCCCTTGAGCGTCTGGGGACCAAGGCCTGGTTGCGCCTGGTACGACCCCGCGAGCCAGAGATGGTCCGGCACCACTTCGAGCATGATTCCGCCGGCGAAGCTCCCGTTGTTGCCTTCGACGTTGAGCGCCGCCGTGTTCTCGACGGTGGAGTCGATCTGGCCGTTCAACGTGTGCGACTGCGTGTCCTTGATTTGCGAGTTGATGAAGTTGCCGGCAGCCCCGATGCTGAGCGGTCCGAAGCGCAGCGCGGCGCCGACCGTGGCGTAGAGGAACGTGAGGGAAGCCGTAGTGATGTGCCACCGCTGCACGCCGGCGGCCGCCAGGGGGCAAACGGGTTGGTTTGCGTCTGCGCAGCCGCCATAGTTCGGGTTGGCCACTGTTTGGCCCCCTGAGCTGATCGTCGCGTTGGGGTACGAGGTGGGGACGCTCGTGTTCTTCGAGAAGTTGACCCGGCCCCCGAACGGGACGAAGAGGCCTGCGCCGACGACGAGGTGGTCGCCGAGCGGGATCGTCATGCCGAGGGCGGGCCCGGCAAAGACGTTGAACAGCGCCGCCTTGCCCGTGTTGCCGTATTGGCTGTTGGGTTGCTCGTTCGACGTGACGGCGGGCGCCACGGTCGTCCACGTCGCGCTCCGCAGCGCGATCTCGCCGTCGAGGTACAGGTGGAAATTGCCGTCGCTGAACCCCATGCCGGCGGGGTTGTAATAAAGAGACGTCGGGTTCGTCGCGACGACGCTGCCCTGCTCTCCGCCGAAGTGGGCGCTTGCGAAACCCGCAGCACCGGCATCGCGGGATGTGCTCCACGCCGCGAGGAACACAGCGGCCGATCCGACGATTCGTCTCACGCTTGTCATCGAGGTCTCCGGTCAGCCGCGAAGATACGATCTTTCGTCGAAGGCGGGCCGAGCTATCGGACGTCGCTCGGCCTCGCCCTCGTCGGGCCGCGATTCAGTTGGTGATGGCCCGCACGTCGGCGCAGGTCGCGCCGGGCGCCATTTGCTGGATCGTCACCGTCCCCGTGATGGGCGAGGATGTGGAGGCGACGCTCGTCGCGTTCGGCCCATAGATGGTTCGGTTCTGGTCGAGGAACGAAACCTGCGCGCTGGTGCACGGGGCTGCCGGCATCTGCGATCCGCCGACGGGCGTGTACGCCGTGGCGTGGCAGCCGACGACGTGGTTGTCGAAAAGGCTGATCGTCGCGCTGCCCGAACCCTGGGTGCAGCTCGACATCCGCATCCCGCTGAGGGCGATCTGGTTGCGGGTGACGATGTACACCTGATCCGCGAGCGGAGGGATCCCGAACAAGGTGACCGACGTTGGGGGGTACGAAAACATGCTGTTGTTGAGCGGGTTCGCCGTGATGCCGGGGAAACCGTCTCCGTCGTCGTCGGTGATTTCGCTCCCCGAGTAAGCCCCATCCGGCCCGGTGCACGTGCCTCCGGTGCACAGCGTGCCCGAACTCGGGACGGTCGCCGGATAGCAGTTGCTCGCGCAGTAGGGCGGCCACGTAGCCGTCGCCGAACCAGCGGTGGCGTTGAGCCCGAGGACGCCGAGCGACGGGTTCGTCGTGAGGGTGTCGCCCGGGTTCCAGCCTGTCTGGGTGCCCGTGAGGCTGAACGTCCGCATGATCTTCGTGTCCCACTCGGCGTCATTGAACGCGATCTGCACGTTGGTGGGACACGTCATGCCGGGAGCGCAAACGGCCGCGGCCCCGGTGCCGTTCAGAGCCAGCACCGGCAGGGTCGTTCCGCATGTGCGCGCCGTGCCGGTGAACATCGTGTTGCCGCTCTGGTTGGACATCAACCAGATGTCGACGTTGCCCGTGCCCTGATTGCTTGCCGTGGAGGCCGGCCAGGTGACCGGGAACGTGATGTGGACGCCGAGGGTGATGCTGCACTGCACGGGGCAGTCGCCGCCCGTCGGCGAGATGGTGACGAAGTCGTTGGTTCCGACGCTCCCTCCGGCGTCCGAGCAGCCGGTCGTGGAGATCGTCCCGCCGCTGCTGCTGCTCGAAGTGCTCGCCCCGCCGCTGCTGGAGCTGCTGCTCACCCCGCCGCTGGAGCTGCTGCTCGTGGCGCCGCCGCTGGAGCTCCCGCTTTCGCCGCCGTCGTCCCCGGGAGGGGTCACCGTCCCGCCGCCACCGCCGCTGCTACTGCTGCATGCCGCCGCGGCGGCCAGCCCCGCGAGCGTGACGATCGAAAACAACCCCGCCTGCGAACTCAAGACACGTTTCATGATGCGGTTCTCCGATGCAAAAGACTCGAGTCCCAGGGACCTCCCCGGGGCTCCCCAAGCCACAAACGCCCGAAGGTTGGTACCCTGATTTATTCAGGTGAGCAATGGCGTCTCGAGGGACACGGACGCGATGACGCGCTGCGCTGGAGGCGCACAACACGCTTCTTCGCCCCTCTTTGCGGCGCTTCGCGCGACAGGCGGCGATCGTCCATTCCACGTCTCCGGGGCTCGCGTCGGTCTCGCCTCGCACGCGCGCTCCGTCCCCGTCGATCCAAGTCGCGCCGTTCGTGCGAGAGGTGCTAGGCCCGGGCGCGTCCGGTTACTCCCCTGACAGCCTATTCCGTGGCAGGCTTTGAGCCTTCCTTCCCGGCCGTCCTTTCGAACCATGCGAACGCCGAAACACCGACTCGCCCGCGCACGTTTGCCTCTCGTTGCGGGCGCGCTGATCCTCGCCCCGGGGGCATTCGCCTGTTCGTCGTCGACCAGCGCGGCGCCGGGAGAGTCCGATCTCACCGTGCACGACGCCAGCGTCGAGGACGCTCCGACGATCATCCCGCTCGACGCGATCGCCCCGGACTCCAGCGCGCTTCCCGCGGACGGCACGTTCTGCTCGTTACCGGGCTCGATCGTGTCGACGCCGCTCGGCGAGGTCATCATGCCGGACGGGGACGGCTCGGCGTCGGGCGCGGCGCCCCCTGACTTGTCGTGGCTCAGCCTGCCGGTCGGCTTCTGCGCGCACTACTTCGCGAACGTCCCTCACAACCGGCAGCTTCGGTTCGCGCCCGACGGGGATCTCTTCGGCGCGTCGCCGAGCGACGGCACCGCGGGCGGGTCGGCCGATGTCCCCAACAGCGGCGGGATCCTCGTCTTGCCGGATGATAACCACGACGGCGTCGCCGACTCGACGAACATGTTCGTCGGGGTGGCGGCCGTGCAGGGCATGGTCTTCGCGGCCGGCAACCTTTACTTCCAGAACGACACGAACATCCAGATGATCCCGTTCTCGCCCGGCGAGCGCGCGCTCCCCGCCGAGGTCGCGGACGCGGGCCTCTTGCCGCTGTTCTTCCCCTTGGGCGCCGGCCAGGTGATGCAGGCCTCCGGTCACTGGCCGAAGAACCTCGACGTCGCCCAGGACGGCACGTTCTACGTCACGAACGGCAGCGACCAGAACCAGGCCTGCGAGTCGACCGACCCGGTCTTCGGCTCGATCTTCAAGGCGAGCAGCCTGACGGAGGGGGCCTCGACGAGCGAGGTCGCCAAGGGCTTCCGCAACCCGATCGCGATGCGCTGCGAGACTAACCACGACGTGTGCCTGGCCGTGGAGCTCTCGCTCGACGGGTCGGGCGACGAGGGCGGACGCGAGAAGATCGTGCCCGTCCGGCAGGGCGACGACTGGGGCTTCCCGTGCTGCGCGACGCAGTACACGCCGTTCTCGGGCGCCGAGTACCAGGACACGGGCGTCGTCGTGACCCCGTCGGATTGCGCGGGCGTCAGCGCCGAGAACGTGTCGTTCGAGATCGGCCACACGCCCTTCGGCATCGACTACGAGACGGGGCGCTGGCCCAAGCCTTGGACGAGCCGCGCCTTCGTGACGCTGCACGGCGACGTGGGCACCTGGATCGGGTCCCGCATCGTCGCCATCGCGCTCGACCCGGATACCGGCTTGCCGCTCCCGGCCTCCGAGCTCGACGCCGCCGCGACGGGCGACAACATGCTCTCGTTCGCCACGGGCTGGGACGACGGCATGCAAGACCACGGTCGGCCGGCGCCGATCGCGTTCTCCACGGACGGCCGCATGTTCATCGGCAACGACTGGGACGGCGAGGTCTTCTGGGTCGCGCCGATCAACCTGCCGGCGACTTGGCCGGCGAACTGAAGGGCTGGGGTGGCTCGCCGCTTGACGGCCTCGAACCCCGCGACTACACGGACGCTTCCGTTCGCGAAGGTGGCGGAATTGGCAGACGCACTAGCTTGAGGTGCTAGCGCCGTAATTGGCATAGGGGTTCAAGTCCCCTCCTTCGCACAAGACGGCGATATCGCAGACGAATCGCCGCAGCACCCCGATCCCGTTGGAGCCGCGCGGGACGGCCTGGTGGACAACCAAGTGGACAACGGCGGCCCCGACGCGGCGCGCCGCCGGGCCACCGCGGCTCTCCTCGAACAGGCGGCAGTGCTCGCGCGGGCGGGGGCGTCCAGCGAGGCCGATGCGCTCCTGCGGGCCGCACGAGAGCTGCTCGCGCCCCCCGGAGACGTCGTCCAGCTACGGCCGATGAAGAACGGCCCGCGCTGAGACGTGCTGGGCTACACTGCACGTATGCAGACCGCGCAGACGGCTGACGAGCTGCATCGACTGATGCGAGAGGGCGCTGACGCCAGCCTCCTGTATCTCACGGTCGACGACGCCGCGCTCCCCGAGGCGCTGCCGGGGTGGCGCGCAGACGGGCCCCGGTACCGAGATCGCCGCTACGGGGGCATGTTCGCCATGCTCTACATCCACGATGCCCGTGCGCACCAGCGCCACCGCGCCGTCGACGCGATGAGGCCCCCGGTGCGAGTCGTTCGGCAATGGCGATGGGCCCCCTGGGGTCAGCCGATCGCGTACACCACGTACGTCATCGGCTGAGGCCACGCCGAGTCACCCCGACGGCCGCCCCTCACGATGCCCGGCGCGGTCCAAAGCAGCCTCCCGGCGGAGATCGTGCACATGATGCGCGCGCGAAGACGCGCTCTCGAGCACGAAGCCTCGTGGAAGCTGCGCTTGCTGAGACGGCTACACCGCCGCTTCGTCGAGGGCACGCTG
>Ga0302325_10001685_pt1 | contig 55630 bp, 37 predicted proteins | sample Palsa_T0_2_FD_201948 | JGI IMG/M metagenome (GOLD analysis project Ga0302325, IMG submission 201948) | Peat permafrost microbial communities from Stordalen Mire near Abisko, Sweden - Palsa_T0_2 | ecosystem: Environmental > Terrestrial > Soil > Palsa > Peat permafrost | place: Sweden: Abisko... | reverse complement strand
GTCCACCGACAACCCGACCTACTACGAAGAGGTCTACAACTACGAGCCGACGGCGCTGCCCGTGACGATCGGCGGCTACTCGTGGGTGGCGTTCACCTCCCGGCGAATGTACGGCAACGTCGCGACCATCAATCCGTACTGGAGCGACCCGCGCTACCAGGACATCAGCGTGCAGCCAACGCCGAAGAAGATCTGGATCGCGGCCATTTCGTCCAACCCGACGCCTGGCACCGATCCGAGCTTCCCGGCGTTCTACTTGCCGGGTCAGGAGCTGCAGGCGGGCAACGCGCGCGCGTACTTCGCGCTCGCCGCGTGCGAAGCGCCGGGGCCCCCGTCGGCGGCCACGCTCTGCACGAGCAACCTGGATTGCTGCGGCGGCTCGGCTTCTCCGCCCACGGCGATCTGCCAGCTTGACCCTCCGCCGCTTGCCAATCCACCGACGTCGCACTGCGTGACGATGTCCACGTCGGCGTGCGTCGCGGACGGCGCTTCGTGCACCTCGGACGTGCAGTGCTGCAACTTCGCGACAGGCTCGCGCTGCGGCAGCGGCACGTGTGCCCCGTTGCCCCCGCTGGTGCTGTACTCGTCCTCGTCGTTCACGAGCACGTATACGGGCTCCTGCGCCTCGGGCTCCGCGCCCGTGTGGAGGTTCTTCTACTGGGAGGCCGACACTCCGACCGGAACGTCGATCGCATTCCAGGCCGAGACATCGCCCGACGGCGTAGCGTGGGGCTCGAGCGTCGCGATCGGGACGGCGCAGCCGCCGCCCACGGTGACGCCGACGTGGACGTCGGCGGCGCAGACGGTGGATCAGGCGCTCCGGGCGGCTGGGCAGGTTTCGCAGCAGCAGCTGAAGATCATCGCCACGTTCAGTCCCGACTCGACGAAAACGAACACTCCGACCCTCACGAACTGGCAGGTTACATACGACTGTGTGAGCTCCGAATGAACATCGCTCGAGCCTCCTTCCTGGCCTTTGCCGTCGGCACGGGTGTCGCGGCTGGCTGCTCGCACACAACCAGCCCCCCGCCGCCGACGCAGGACAACGGCCTCGACGGCGGTGGAAGCTCCAGCTCGAGCAGCGGCGGGACCAACGACGGAGGGGGCGCCGGGGGCGCGACCGACGGCGGAGGGGTGGGCGGAGCGACGGATGGCGGAGGCACCCGGGGCGCGACCGACAGCGGAGCCGCTGGAGGCGGGACCGATGGCGGAGACGCGGGCGGCGGCACCGAAGGCGGAGCTGCGGGGGGCGGGACGGACGGCGGAGCCGGCGGGGACGCCACAGGCATGGGCGGAGCGGCCGAGGGCGGCGGAGCCGACGCGGGACGAGAGGACGCGGGGGGGCCGAGCGGACCGCCCTTGCCCGGACCCGTATGCAGCCAAACGGCGATCTGGGGCGCAGGGACGGAGCTGGCGATCTCCTCTTCTTCTTTGGACAATAGCCTGGGCGCGATCACGCCCGACGAGCTCACCATCGCGTGGACCATCGGCACGGGCAGCTCCGCGATGATCGCGTATGCCGATCGCGCCGCAGAAACGGATGCCTTCGGGACACCCCAAACGCTTTCGGCCGCCTCATTTGCAGACGATCGGGTCGCCATCAGCGCGGACGGCTTGCGTCTCGTCGTCGTCAACGGCGATCGCCAGGGCTTTTCGGAGATGACACGCACGGCGCGCATGGGCACGGGGAACACGTTCGGCGCGCCCAGCGTCGGCAGCTACTCGAATTTCGCCGGCACCCTGGCGACGACCACCCAGGCGTTCGGCGATCCGGTCCTCAGCGCCGACGACGAGGCGTTCTACTATTCGCTCTACGGGCGACCCGGGCAGTTGAACACCGTCGCACGGTCCACGCGGCTCTTGCCGAGTGACGCGTGGCCCGTTGGAGCGCTTCTGCCGACCAGCTCCGTGCTCGAGGAAGAACAAGAAGAGGTGCTGCTACGTCGGCGCCCCACCGCGATCTCGTCGGACGACCAGACGCTGTTCTACTGGGACGAGGTGAGTGGGACCGAGCGAGCCACGTGGCTCGACACGTCGACCGGCGTGTTCACCGGCTTCGTCGATCTCGGCGCGCGACAAGGGGCAAACCCCAACACGGCGTGCAATCGCCTGTACTACTCGGATGCGCCGGCCGGAGCTTCGTCGGATGGATCCGCGACGCTCGATCTGTTCGTCGCTTCGGACTGAAGGGCTACTCGCATTGCCTACGGCGCGAGCAGGACCTTTCCGCTGGTGTGGCGGCCCTCGAGCGCTCCGTGCGCCGCGGCGGCTTCGGCCAGGGGCACGGTTCGATCGATGCGGATCTTGATCTCGCCGCGCGCGATGGCGCCGAGGACGTCTTGTGCGCGCTCGAGCAGCTCGGCGCGCGTTGCGGTGTAGTCGCGCAGGGTCGGGCGGGTCGCGAAGAGCGATCCGCGGGCGTTGAGCGTCTGGAGGTCGAAAGGCGGCACCCGGCCGCTCGACTGTCCGAACAGCACCATCATCCCGCGCGGCCTCAAGCACAGGAGACTCTTGGCGAAGGTGGACGCGCCGACCGAGTCGTACACGACGTCGACGCCCTTTCCGCCCGTCTTCGCGCGCACGACCTCGTCGAAGGGCTCGCGCGTATAGAAGATCGCCTCGTCGAGGCCGGCGTCGCGGGCAAGCTTGGCCTTCTCGTCGGTCGAGACCGTGCCGAACACGCGGGCTCCGGCGCGCTTGGCCATCTGCACGACCAACGAGCCGACACCTCCGGCGGCGGCGTGGACGAGGCATTGATCGCCGGCCTTGAGCGGGAAGGTGGAGCGCACGAGGTAATGGGCCGTCATGCCCTGTAGCATCGCGGCGGCCGCCTCCAGCAAGCTCACGTCATCGGGCACGCCGACGAGTTTGTCCGCCGGCGCCAGCAGGTGGGTCGCGTAAGAACCAGGTACGGTCGCCCAGGCGACGCGCTGCCCGACCCGCGGGTCGGACACGCCATCGCCGACCGCCTCGACGACGCCCGCGCCTTCGGAGCCGAGCGTCACGGGCAGCTCGCCTCCGTAGGCGCCCGTTCGCGTGTAGACGTCCATGAAGTTGACGCCCGCGGCTTCGACGCGCACGAGAGCCTCTCGGGCGCCGGGCCGTGGCGTGGGAAGCTCTTCGAGCGCTAGCACCTCGGGGCCGCCCGCTCGGTGAACGCGTATCGCCTTCATGGTGCCCTCACGCACGCCGAGGGTCGCGCAAGATGTTCGGGGTCGCAAGCGGTCACAGGGGCTATGGCACACGGCGGTCGTCGATGTGCGGTCAGGACCGCGATGCCGCTCGGTCCCGCGGCGCCGTGATAGGGTTACCCCCCAGGGAGAAGTCCTCGTGCACTTCCTAAGCTCCACGACGGACGCGATCGGACCGGCGTGATGGAGGCGATCTGCCGCTAGACGCCGTTGGCTCACGCGCCGCGCTCGGGTACCGCGACTTTCGCCTCTACCTTGGCTCGTGGCTGCTCACGAACCTCGGCGCGCAGATGATTTCGGTCGCCGTCGGCTGGCAGGTGTATGAGGCGACCCATCGGGCGATCAACCTCGGGTACGTGGGGCTCGCGCAGTTCGTACCCGCGTTCGGCTTCTCGCTGGCCGCGGGGCACGCGGCCGATCGGTTCGACCGAGCGCGCATCGTGGTGGCGTGCAATGTCGTGCTGGCGGTTTGCGCGCTCGCACTCGCGGGGATCGCCGCCCGTGGCGTGGTCGGCGTCGCGCCCATTTACGTCGTGCTGTTCTTCGTCGGCGTCGCCCGCGCGTTCGAGGGGCCGGCGGCGCAGGCTCTTGTCCCTGGGCTCGTGCCGCCCGAGCACTTCCCGAACGCGGTGACGTGGGGGTCCACGGTCTGGCAGGTCTCGACGGTGGTCGGCCCGTCGCTCGGCGGGATCCTCTACGGCGCCGCGCACGGCGCCGCCTGGGTGTATGCCGTCGCTGGGGCGCTCTTGGCCATGGCCGCGGTGGTCCTGCTGCCCGTATCGGGAAGCCCGCCTCCGGGTGACGCGCAGGGCGTCTCGCTGAAGACGGTCTTCGCCGGCTTCAGCTATGTCCGCAGGCATCCAGTGATTCTCGGTTCGATCTCGCTCGATCTCTTCGCCGTTCTGCTCGGCGGGGCGACGGCGCTGCTGCCCATCTACGCGAGCGACGTCTTGCACGTCGGCCCGTGGGGCCTCGGCGTGCTGCGGAGCGCGCCGGCCGTCGGCGCGGCGGGCATGGCGATGGGCCTCGCGTACCGTCCCCTCGTTCGCCGGGCGGGTCCGATCATGTTGACCTGCGTCGCGCTCTTCGGCGCCGCCACGATCGTCTTCGGCCTGTCGCACGACTTTGGGCTGTCGTTCGCGTCGCTCCTCGTCCTCGGCGCGTCCGACATGGTGAGCGTCGTCGTGCGCTCGACTGTGGTGCAGCTGAAGACGCCGCACGACATGCGTGGCCGCGTGAGCGCTGTGAACATGATGTTCGTCGTCGCGTCGAGCGAGCTAGGCGAGCTCGAGTCGGGGTTGACTGCGGCGTGGCTGGGCGCCGTTCCTGCCGTCGTCGTCGGCGGCCTCGGCACCCTCCTCGTGGTGGCGCTCTACACGGTCCTCTTCCCCGACCTGCGCGCCGTCGACCGCCTCGATGACGTAAGCGAGCCGCTCTAACGGAGCCAGGCCTCTACTCGGCGGTTCCGTTGGCGGCCCTCATCCGAGGTGTCGTCGGCCACGGGCATGACGGCGCCCATGCCGCGCTCGAGCACGACGTGCAGGCCGCGGGCACGGAGTTGCTCGGCCACCACGGCCGCTCGTTGTTGCGAGAGCCGCAAGGCCTCGGCGCGAGATCCCTGGCCGTCCGAAAACCCCAGCAACACCACGCCTCGGCCGGCGTACTCGGGCCGGCCCAGCATGCCCACGACGCGGTTGAGATCGCGCAGGGCGCGGGTGTCGAGGTTGAGCCCGACGTCGAAGCGGAAGTCGATCGACATCCGGCAGGCGCCGCGCACCGCCTCGGTGTACTCGCGCGTGCACGTGGTGCACATCGAGGCGGACGCGTCGCATTCGGGCCGGAGATCGACGAAGCCGGCGGTGCGTACGATCTTCTGGCCGTCTTCGGAGAGCGCGAAGTCGACGAAGTCGCGCGCGGTCCGCGACGCACCCTGGGGTGCGTAGAGGTAGAGGCGCCGCGCCAGCGGGTAGTCCTCGGTCGCGACGGACATGGGCGTCGGCAGCATGGGGACCGAAGTCGAGTCCTGGACCATGATGGCCTTGGCGCTCCGCACGTAGGGCAGACCGATGAACCCGACGGCCCCCGGCTCGGCGGCGACCGCATCGGAGAGCTCTTCGCTCGACTCCTGCCGGAGGGCGCTCGTGACGAGCGGATGGTCGTCGAGGACGAGGAGACGGAAGGTGTCGTACGTGCCGGATCGGTCGTCGCGCGCGTGGACGACGATGGGCCGCGACTCGCCGCCGATATCGGACCAGCGGCGCAGGTCGCCGTCGAACACCTGCTGGATCCGGGATTTGGTGAGGGACGACACCGGGTTCGACGGGTTCACGATGACGGCGATCCCGTCGAGGGCGATGACGTGCTCGTTGGCCGCCGATGCGATGTTGAGCAGCGCCCCCTTGCCGTTCTCGTCGCCGTGCACTCGGCGCGAAGCCATGCCGAGGTCGCACGTGCCGGCGAGGAGGTCTTCAAAGGCCGTCGAAGAGCCGTGCGCGAAGACCTCGACGGACTCGACAGCGCGATCGCCGTCCCGGGTCTCGACGGAGAGCTCGTCCAGGGCAGTCCTTCGGCGCACCACCGCGGCGGCGCCGGTGCTCCTCCGTAGGAAGGCCTCGGCGAGCGCGGGCACCAACTCGACGCCCATGGTGTTCGAGCCGTGCACGCGCAGCACGACGCGCGGCGCGGGCGCTGCGACGACCGTCGGCGCCGCGGCGCCCGAGGTCTTCGCTGCATCCCGGGCGTGGTTCCATGTCGTCGACGCGGCGATCGCCCCCACAGTCACCAGCGTGGCTGCGGTCCACGCGGTCCACGTGCGCGTCCCCGTGCCGGTGGTCGCCCTGGAGGTGCTCGCAGTCGCGGGCGGCGGGCTCGCCGACGTGGCCGACGAATGCACACGCACGATGCCGGCCCGCGAGGGATGGGGCGTTTCCACGGCGGTGATGGGGGTTTTTACGCGAAGGGCCGAGGCGGCGCGTACGCGCGCGAGCGACGGGGAAGGCGCGTGGACGGGGTGGGGCGGCGGGAGAGCCGCGAGGGCGGCGAAGGCGGCGCCGGCCTCCAGGAAGCGCTTGGTCGGATCGCGCTCGACGCAGCGCGCGAACCAGTCGTCGAATCCCTCCGGCAACCGATCGGCGAAACCGACGTCCGCCGCGCGCTGGGACGCGGGTGGAAGGGGGTCGAGCAGCACCTCGCGCAGGATTGCGGCCGTGGCGGCCGAGGCGGCGTTCGCGGCGGGAAAGTAGTGCCTCCCGGTGAGTACCAGGAAGGCGAGGAGCCCGTAGGCCCAAACGTCGGCCTGGGGTCCGACGTTTTCGTCGACCGACGTCTGCTCGGGCGCCATCCACGACGGCGTGCCGAGGCCGGCGGCGCTGGCGTCGGACGCCACGGCGAGCGCCTTCGCGATCCCGAAGTCGAGCAGCTTGACCGTGAACGGGACGGTCGCGTGGCGCGACTGGGCGAGAAACACGTTCGCGGGCTTCAGATCCCGGTGCACGATCCCCAGCGCGTGGGCGGCCTGCAGGGCATGGGCAACCTGCCCGAGAACGGTGAGGGCCTCGGACCAGGCGAAGGCGTCCAGACGGCGTATCCGCTGCGAGAGCGTCATGCCCTCGAGGAGTTCCATCACCATGAACAGCAGGCCGCTCGAGGGATCGAGGCCAGCGTCGAGAACCTGGGCGACGTGGTCGCTCGGGATCGAGGCCGTGAGGCGCGCCTCGCGCACGAAGCGCGCGCGGTGCTGATCGTCGCCGGCGAACTGACCGTGCATCACTTTGAGGGCGCGCCGCGCACCCGTGGCGACCTGCTCGACCTCGTAGACGACCCCCATCCCCCCCTCGGCGATGGGCCGGACTACGCGGTACGCGCTGGCCACCGAGGTGCCCACACGCAGAGTCTCGCGCTCCACCGTGCTCATACTCCTGCCGACGCCATGGTGCTCCTTTGCGCATGACCTTGGCGTTTCATCGCGGTGACGACGCTACTTTCGCTGAGCCAGGGGCTCGTCGTCGTAGTAGCCGACGGGGGGCGAGTCTTCTCGCACGATCTTCGCCACCCACGACCCTGCCCGGAAGCCCTTCACCGGGTCGACGCCGGACGCGAAGGCGAACTTTTTCGAGTCGGGATAGCCGACGATGTCCATCGTCGTCGGCGTGGCCGCGCCCGATACGCAGAGGTAGCGCAGGGGCGATGTCCCGGTGTTCGTGACCGCGTGGGCGCACTCCGGCCCGGCGGGAAACGCGAGGTAGTCGCCGGCGCGAACCTCGAGCTGATCTTTGCCGACGCGGGCCGAGCCCGTGCCTTCGAGCACGTAGATGGCCTCCTCGAATGCGCTGTGAAAGTGGTACGGAAACGCCGTCTGCCCGGGCGCGAGCTCGAAGTGCGTGCAGCCGATCGCGCGACCGCCGGCCTCCGGGCCGAGGCGCCGTCGCCGGAAGCCGAACGATCCGTGCCCCTGCTCGTCGGGAGATATCTCATCGATGTTCACTACGCGCGGATGTCGCCGGGTCGAGCTCATGACGTCCCCCTTGCCAGTCTCGCCACGATACATGGGCGCCCAGCGGGATCCATACGCTACGCAGCGAGTTCGACGCCGCAGAGGACACGGCCGCCGACAAACGCAAAGCGACCGCCCAATCGCGCGACAACGCGTGGCCAATCTCGTTTCTGTACCGTCACGAAGAAGCGACCGTCTTGCGGCGGAAGGTCGAGTTCGACGTCCTTGAAGTCGAGCATGCGCCGCGTGAGCGGATACTGGCACTTGTAAAAGGCCTCTTTCGCACTGAAAAAGAGGAGCGTCTCTTCCTCGAGCGACCGAGCCGACCGTCGCTCGCTCGAGTACAGCCACGCGCGTTCGCGCGCCGTGAGGATCAACTCGACCACGCCGCTCTCGAGGGCGCGTACGGTTTCGACGTCGACGCCGAGCGCCCGCAGCGGCGGCTCGCGACCGAGCACGACGGCGCAGTAGTCGCGCGTGTGCGTGATGCTGCCGACGACGCCGTCGGGCCACTTCGGGCTTCCGTCGGCTGCGGGCAAGAGCGGAGTCGGCGCGACGCCCATCGCCGCGAAGCCCCTCTTGACGCAGAGGCGTGCCGTAGCGAACTCCGCGCGCCTCGTGGCCACGGCGTGGCGAACGTGGGCGAGCTCCTCGGGATGGATCTCGTCGTCTGCGAGGCGGGGGACGTCGTCTCCGACGAAGCTCGCGAGCGAAAACAAGCCTCGCAGCGGCGACGTCATGGCGCGGGCGCGAGCTCGGCGGGGCTCCCCCTTGCTTCGGCCAACAGCTCGTCGCCCTCGAGGATCTCTTTGACGGCGTTGATGAGCGCGGCCGCGCGCATGCCGTCCATCGCAACGTGATCGAGCGACAGGGTCAGGTGCACCACGGGCCGGATGACGGGCTCCCCCTCGTCGACGAGGACGACGTCCCGCACCCTCCCCGCGGCGAGGATCGCGTCGGTGTGAAAGCGTATGGGGCCGAGCACGTCGGCGTTGGAGTCGCACGCGACCTCGAACGTGCCCGCGAGGCGGCGCCGCGAACCGAACGCCCCGCGCCAACGGCGCAGCAGCCACCGTCGAACGAAGCCGAAGGCCGCGAACCACCCGCCGCGAGCGATGCGCTTGCCGCCGCTGCGGGCTGCGGCGGCAAGCGCCTCGTCGACCTGACCGACCAGCGCGCTGAGCGGCGTGCGTTCGACGCCGACGACGACTGCGGGCAGGCCAGCGGGGACGTCGCTCGTCGAGACGCCGATGTCGATGCTGGCCGTGGTGAGTCGATCGTAACCGCAGACCATCTGGTACGTGCCCGGGTTGCGCGCGAGGGCGAGGCCTGTCGCGCGCACGATCAGGTGCGTGAAGGTGGCGGCGATGCCGCGCTCGCGCAGCGCGTGGAGCGCCTCTTTCGCGCGGCTCATCTCCGCGGTCCCCTGCACCATTCCTCCCGGGATCCCGACGACACGCCGCGCGTCGACGGTCCATCGATCGCCCGTGGAGAGCTCGTCGAGCCGATCGGCCGGCGCCGCGAGGACCTCGTCGGGGCTGCGCGCGGTCGCGAGCTTCACGCGGATTTCGACTCCTGCGCGGCGCCGAGGACGCCTTCGGACGTTGCTGCTGCGCGCACGCCCTCGGTCAACGCAGGCGTGGACACGAGGGGAGGTACGCGCGCCTCCTCGACGAGGTCGTCGCCTTCCAGGATCTGGGCGATCTCGTTCAAGAGCGCCGCTGCGCGCATGCCGTCGACCGTCGCGTAGTCGGAGCAGATGGTGACGACGAGCATCGGGCGCACTTCGATCCGTCCGTCGATCGCCACGGCGGTATTGCGCACCCGGCCCGAGCTCAGGATCGACCCGGCGTAGAATTGCAGCGGCACGGCGGAGTCCACCGTGGGAACGCTGGTCACCTGGAACGTGCCGACGATGCGGCGCCGGAACCAGAAGCTCCCCTGCAGCATGCGAATGACGAACTGCCGGAAGAACCCGAACGGCGTCATCCAGCCAACGCGCCGGAGGTTCACCAGATCGCGGGTCTCCTTCAGCCGCGCGGCGTGCGTCGCGTCGGCGACGACTTTGACCAGGTCGTGCAACGGGATGCGCTCGACCGCGGGCAACACCACGACCGGCGCGTACGTCGTCTGCCCGACCATCGAGAGGCCGATGTCGACCGATCCCGGAGTGATCTTCCGGTATCCGACGATCGTCTCGCGCAGCTTCGGGTTGCGCGCGAGCGCGAGCGCCGAGGCGCGTACGAGCAGGTGCGTGAACGTCCCGCGCACCCCGCTCTCGGCGAGGATCGCGAGTGCCTTGGTGGCGCGCGTCATGTCGATCGCGCGTTGAGCGAACGACGAAGGCGTCGGGATGACGCGGAATCCGTCGGCCAACCATCGCTCGCCCATCGGGATCGTGGTGACCTGGTCGACCCCGCGAGGCGGTAGCGGAGCGGGAGGTTGGGCCGAGGCCGGGCGTGTCAGCGCGGTCGAAGGCGCCGCCTTCGACACGGGCGCAAGACTCGGCGCGGGCCTTTCAGGTGCGCCGTTCTGCTTGCCCGATGCCGGGCGCTGGGGTGCCGCGGCGCTGCCGGAGAGGCCGGGGATGGTCGCGAGCAAGTGGGCCGCGATGAGCGCGGGGGTGGGGTAGTCGAACGCGAGGTTCGCCGGGAGGGTAGCGCCCACGCGACGGCCAAGCGCGTTTCGGAGCTCCACGGCGATGAGCGAGTCGAGGCCGAGCTCGCGGAGCGGCCGGTCGGCGGGCACCGCTGCGGCTCGTCCCAGCGAAAGCACGCGGGCGACCTCGGCGCGCACGGCTTGCGTCATCGCGTCGACGCGTCTCTCGGCGGGGAGCGCGGCGATCTCGCTCAACCAGTTGCTGCTCGCCGCCGCGGCGCGCGTCGTGGACGAGCGTACGAGCGCGCGCCACACGGGCGGAACCGAAGCCCCGAACGCAGCCCCAGCGGCGCGCAAGTCCAGGGGGGCCACGACCAGCTGCGCCTCACGCCGGGTGATGGCCTTGTCGAAAAGCGCCATGCCTTGAGCCGGCGCGATCATGGCAAGCCCTTGCCCCGCAAGGCGCGCCCGGAGCCCAGCGCTCAAACCCATCGCCATGCCGACCTCCGCCCATGGCCCCCACGCCAGGCTCATGGCGGGCAGGCCTTGCGCTCGCCTGTGCGCCGCCAGGGCGTCGAGGCACGCGTTGGCCGCGCTGTACGCCCCTTGGGCGGCGCTTCCAATCGTTCCCATGACCGACGAAAACAGCACGAAGAGGTCGAGATCGAGGCGCTCGGTCAACGCGTTCAGGTTCCAGGCACCCGCGACCTTGGGGACCATCACCTTGCGGAATCGGTCGGAGGCTTGCTCCGTCAGCATCCCATCGTCGAGCAAGCCCGCCGCGTGAACCACCGCCCGCAAGGGGAGATCGCGCGGAATGCCGCCGAGGATCCGCGAGAGCGCCTCGCGGTCCGCGACGTCGACGGCGGCCACGGTCACCCGTGCGCCAAGTCCTTCGAGTTCGGACACGGCCTGCGGCGCCCCGGGCGTCGCGATCCCTCGACGGCCTGTCAGTACCAGGTGCTTCATGCCGCGCCTCGCAAGGTCGCGCGCGACCTCGAGACCGAGCGCGCCAAGGCCGCCCGTCACGAGGGCCGTTCCGTCGACACGCAGGGCGTCGCGCGCGGGCACGAGCGCGAGCTTGCCCACGTGGCGTGCCTGAGCCATGAACCGGAAGGCGGCTTCGGCCTCGGTCACCGGGAAGGTGCGCACCGGCAATGCCTTGAGGTGCCCTGTCGCGAAGCCATCGACCAGCGCCGCGAACATGGCCGCGATCCGCTCGGGTCCGACCTCGAGGAGGTCGAACGCGCAGTAGAAGACCCCGGGGTGCGCCGCAGCGACTTTCGCACTGTCGCGAATGTCCGTCTTGCCCATCTCGATGAAGCGGCCACCGGACGAGAGCAGCGAGAGGCTTGCGTCGACGAGTTCGCCGGCGAGCGCGTTGAGGACGACGTCCGCGCCGCCCGTCGCCGACCGGAAGGCGCCCACGAAGCTCGCGTCGCGCGAGCTCGCGAGGTGTTTCACGCCGAGCGACCGCACGACGTCCCACTTGGCGGGACTGGCCGTGGCCAGCACCTCGGCGCCGACCCATTGCGCAAGCTGCAGCGCGGCCATGCCGACACCGCCGGCCGCGGCGTGAATTACGACGCGGTCTCCGCGCTTGAGTTTTCCGAGATCGTGAAGCGCGTACCACGCCGTCAGGAACACGATCGGCACGGTCGCCGCCTGCTCCAGCGATAGCCCCTTGGGAATGGGCGCCACCAGGCGCGAATCCACAGCCACGAAGCGGCTGAACGAACCCTGCGCGAGCGCCATGACCTCGTCGCCCACGGAGACGGTCTTGACGTTCGCGCCGACGCGCGAGACGACGCCTGCGCACTCGATGCCGAGCGGTCCACCCTCGCCGGGGTACATGCCCAGCGCGGTGAGGACATCGCGGAAATTGAGGCCAGACGCGGCGATCTCGATCTCTACTTCGCCGGGGCCAGGATCACGGCGCCGGGAGCTCGTCATCCCGAGGGAATCGAGCGTCCCTTTGCGCTTCGTCTCCAGGCGGTAGTTCTCGCCGGTGGGGAGGGGCGGTGCGGCGGGGGCCCGGACGAGGCGTGCGCCGTGTCGCGTCTCTCCTCGCCAGGCAATCTGGGTCTCGTCGTTGCCGGTTGCGAGCTCGCGGCGCAGGACTTCGTCGACCTTGCCGTTTGTCCCCACGTCGAGCAGCGTGCACGAAAGCTGGGGCTGCTCCAGCATCACCGTGCGGCCGAGGCCCCACGCCGCCGCGGCAGCGGGCGCGACGTCTTCTCCGGGCGCGACCGCGACCGCGGACCGCGTCACCCACCACAGGCGCGGTGCGGCGGCGCGCCGCGCGAGCGCCTTGACGACCGCGAGCCCCTCGGTGGCGATGCGCAGCGCCGTGTCCGCGTCGCCCGTGGCATCCCAGAGACAGATGACCTGCTCCGCCGCGTGGGCTTCGTTCAGCCTCGCGACCTCCACGAGCTCGGCGCTCGTACCGGAGGCACGCAGCTCGTCGACGAGGGTGGCCGCTGCCACGCGATCTCCGACCGCCGCTACGGCGATGCGGGCGGCCGAAGGCTTGCCCTTTGCACGGGCCTCCACCGCCGGCCACTCGATGCGATAGAACGCGTCGGGCACGATCGCCGTGTCCGCGCCCCGAAGGGAAGCCAGATCGGCTCGCCGGAGTCGCAGTCGGGCGACCTCGGCGACGACCGCACCCGAAGAGTCGGTCATGACGAGATCCGCGACGACCCCGTCGGCGGTCGCGGCATCGAGACGGATGTGAACGAGGGCCGACGATCCCGGCGCGCGGTACACCACGAAGCTGCCGAACTCGAACGGCAACGGCGCGCCGGCGAGGTCGACCTCCATGGCCGCGATGACGGCCTGCAGGGCGGCGTCGAGCAAGGCCGGATGCACGCCGTATCCGTCGGCTTCGAGCCCGTGGGCGAGCGCCACTTCGGCGAGGGCCTCCCGCGGTCCTCGGCGCAGGCCACGGAGCCCCTGGAAGGTGGGGCCGTAGTTCAGCCCCAGCGACGTGAAGCGAGCGTAGGCCGCCGCCGCATCGATCGCCTCCGTGCAGCGGCCGCGGATCCCCGCGAGATCGACCGTGGCCGGTGGAGCCGCCGGTGCGATGCCCACGTCGGCTGTGGCGTGCAGCGTCCAGGCGGTCCCCGGCGCCGCGTCGGAGGCGAGGCTGTAGATCCCCGCTTGGGCGCCCGCTTCCTTCAGCACCACTTGCACTATTCGCGATCCGCTCTCCGAGACGACGAGCGGCGCCTGCAGGACGAGCCCCGTCACCTGCGACGACCGGCCCCCCGTGTAGTCCTCGGCCGCGGCGCGTACGGTCTCTACGAGCGCGGCCCCAGGGACGAACACGCGGCCGACGACGCGGTGATCGGTCAGCCATGGCGGGTTCGTCGCCGAGAACTCCGATTCGTAGACGGCGTCGGCGCCCGCCATCGGGACCCGCACGCCCAGCAGCGGGTGGCCGGTGGCCGCGCCGCCCTGGCGTTCGGGCGAAGGAGGCGCGAGCCAGTGACGCTGACGCTGCCATGGGTAACGGGGCAGCGGGACGCGCCGGCCGCCCGAGGGAAACAGGCGGGCCGCGTCGAGGGGTTGTCCGTGCAGGTACAGGTTGCCGAGCGACTCCAGCAGCGTTTTGCGCTCGGGCTGATCCCTGCGCAGAGATGCCGCGGCGACCCCCTTGGAGCGGACCTCCTTGCGAATGTCCTCCACGGCCGAGGCCAGGATCGGGTGCGGGCTGATCTCGACGAAGATCGTGAATCCCTCGGCAAAGAGGGCCTTTACGGTATCGGCGAAGCGGACAGGTTGGCGAAGGTTGTCTGCCCAGTAACGCGCGGTGAGCTCCGGGCCGGCCAGAGGCTGCGACGTCACGGTCGAACGCATCGGAATCTGCGCGGCCCGAGGGGCCACGGCGGCGAGCTTCGACACGAGCTCGTCGAGCAACGGATCCATCTGCGGGCTGTGGCTCGCCACGTCGACCTTGACCCGGCGAGTGAAGATGCCGCGCCCGTCGAGCTTTGCCAGCACCTGCGCGAGGGCGGCGGGTTCGCCCGACAGCACCGTCGATCGCGCGCCGTTGCTGACCGCGACCCCGAGCCGGTCTTCGAGTCCCGCGATCTCGGCCTTGGCCTCGTCGATCGTCAGCTCGACGAGGGCCATCTCGCCCTGACCTCGGACGCGCATCATCAGCGAGCTTCGCCGGCAGATGATCGCGACGCCGTCCTCGAGCGAGAGCGCACCCGCGACGCACGCGGCCGCGACCTCGCCCATGCTGTGGCCGACCACGGCGTGCGGCTCGACCCCCCACGACCGCCAGAGCGCCGCGAGAGCCACCTCCATGGCGAAGAGGACCGGCTGCACCACATCGATGCGATCGAGGCGAGACTTCTCGGGCGGCGTCTTCAGCTCTTCGAGGACCGACCACCCTGCTTCGACGGAGATGGCCCAATCGCACGCGCCGAGCGCCTCGGCGAACGCAGGCTCCTCCGCGAGGAGCTGCCGCCCCATGCCCAGCCACTGCGACCCCTGGCCCGGAAACACGAAGACCACCCTCGGCGGTGGGGCGCTCGAGTCGTCGAGCGTGGCAACCGGCGTGCCCTCGCGAACGACGGCGTCGAGCGCCTCGCGGAGCGCCTCGCGGGTTGGAACCGCCAGCGCGAGACGACTCTCCATGGGGGAGCGCGTCGTCATCAGGCTGTAAGCGAGGTCTTGCAGCGAGGCCTCCGGGTGGGCGCCGACGTGCTGGCCAAGGCTCGTCGCGAGGGCACGCAGCGCATCCGGTGTCTTCGCCGACAGGGCCACGAGCTCGGCGGAGCGCGCCGGCGGCGACGCCTGATCGTGCAGGTCGCAGCCGACGACAAAGAGGCGACCCACCACGTCGAGCAAGGTGAAGGCTTCGGCCTCGTCGCCCGCCGAGCAGGCCACGACGACAGGGCGCCCTGGCTCCGCAATTGCGCTGCCGGCTTCTCCGCGCGACATGGGCTGCGGACCGACCTCGACGACGCAAGTGGCGTCTTTGGCGGTGAGATGGTGGAGCGTGGACGCGCCGGAGGCCTGGGGGACCGGGCGCCGCTCGGCGACCAGGCGGGCGGCTTCGTCGAGAGAGAGACGGCCCTCGACGCACGCGGCGGCTGCGTCGCCCGCGCCATCGCCGACGACCGCATTCCAGCGCAGTCCACGCCCGCGAAGGGCTTCTGCGAGGGCGATCTGAAGCGCGAAGAGAAGCGGACCGACGGCTCCCGCTGGCAGCGCGTCATCGGCTCGAATGCGCTCGACGAGCGACCAGCCGGTGTGTGGCTTCAGCGCGCGATCGCACCGCTCGAGCGCGGCGCGCGCCACCGGCTCATCGCGCAGCAGGGCCCGGCCCATGCCGAGCCAGTGCCACTCCGTTGTCGGCAGCAGGAGGCGCCGTGCGCCCTGCGGGAACAAGCGCTTGGCTTCGATCGACTGACCCCGGACGTAGAGGGCGCCCAAGGACTCGAGCACCGTCTCGGTCTCGGGTCGCCCCGCCTGGACCGACGCCAGGAGCGCTGGCTCTCCCGACAGCGACGACGACGCCAGTCCGAGGAGCGTCGCCCGCGGACCGAGCTCGATGTACGCCGTCGCTCCGGCCGCTTGCAGCGCCTTCACCCCGTCCGCGAAGCGCACCGCCGCGCGTACGTGCTGGACCCAGTACTCGGGCGACGACACCTCGGCGCCCGCGAGGCGGCCGCTCACGTTGGAGACGATCGGAATCGTCGCCGGCCGGTACGCGATCGACTGCGCGACCGCGCGAAACTCGGCCAGCATCGGCTCCATCAGCGGAGAGTGAAACGCGTGGGAGACCACGAGACGCTTGCTCCGCACGCTCGCGGCCGAGAGGCCCTTGGCGATCGCGAGCACCGTCGCTTCCACGCCCGCGATCACGATCGACGACGGGCCGTTCACCGCCGCGACCGACACCGTGGCGGCGTGCGGCGCGACCGCTTCGGCGACCTGCGCCTCGGACGCCTCGATGGCCATCATGGCGCCGCCCGCGGGCAGAGCCTGCATCAGCCGTCCGCGGGCGCACACCAGGCGCGCCGCATCCGTGAGCGTGAGCACCCCCGCCACGCAGGCCGCGGTGATCTCGCCGATCGAGTGGCCCGCGAGGAGCTCCGGCCTTACGCGCCAAGAGCGCCACAACGCCGCCAGCGCCCACTCCATCGCGAAGAGGGCCGGCTGCGTGTACGCGGTTTGGTCGAGGAGCGCGGCCTCTGCGCTCGCCGGCGCCGCCCACATCACCTCGCGAAGGGGGCGCTGCAGATGGGCGTCGACCGCCGCGAACGCCTCGTCGAGGGCCTCGCGGAAGGCAGGCCAAGCTCCGTACAGATCGCGCCCCATCCCCACCACCTGCGCGCCCTGGCCGGTGAAGAGCCAGGCGACTTTGTCTCGCGCTGTCTCCCCTATCGACGCGCCGGGAGGCGTCTCCCCTCGCGACAGCGCGGCCATCGCTTCGAGCATCTTTTCCCGGGTCGACACCACGAGGGCGACGCGGTGGTCGCCCGTCGACCGGGTAGCCATCAGGCCATGGGCCACATCGCTGACTGAAAGCTCGGGGTGCTGCGCGACGTAAGAGCGCACGCGGCCGGCCAGCGCATGCACGGCCTCGGCGGTCGCGCCGGACAGCACGATCAGCTCCGTCGCTCGATCGGGCGAGGAGGGTTCTCCGGCGCCCGAAGCCCCTCGGCCAACCGCGACAGCCTCGGCGCCCTCGCCGCCGAAGACGAGGACGACGTTCGGCGGCTGACTCGGCGCGTTGCCGACCGCGACGCCCGGCGTCGGCCCCCCACGGACGAATCCCTCGAGCCTCGACGCGAGATGCGCCGCGGAGCGGCCCGTGATCGCTAGTCGATGCTGGCCGCGGGATGGCTCCGGGAGTGCATCGAAGGACGCTGCGGACGCGCGGAGCCCGCGTGCCATCTCTGCGGCGCCGTCACGAAGCGCGGCGGGGGTCGAAGCCGCGAGCCGCGCGACCCGGGGCGCCACGCGGTCGATCGACTCGACGACGACGTGGCTGTTGGTGCCGCCGAAGCCGAACGAGCTCACGCCTGCGACACGACGGCCACCCTCGGCGAGCCACGGCTCGCGCTTCGACTGGACGCGAATCCGGAGAGCCTCGAAGGGGATGTGCGGGTTGGGCTTCTGAAAATGAAGGCTTGCGGGAAACTCGCGGTGCGCCATCGAGAGCGCCACCTTGATGAGGCCCGCCATTCCGGCGGCTGCCTCGAGGTGACCGATGTTCGTCTTCACGGAGCCGATTCGCAGCGCTCGATCCGGAGCGCGGCCGGCCCCGAGAACGGCGCCCAGCGCACCCGCCTCGATCGGGTCGCCCAGCATCGTGCCCGTGCCGTGCGCCTCGACGTACTGAACCTCGTGGTGGGCGATGCCCGCGTCGGCGCACGCGTCTCGAACGACCGCTTCTTGCGCCCGCGGGCTGGGCGCCGTGAGCCCGTTGCTGAATCCGTCGTTGTTGATCGCCGACCCGCGAATGACGCAGTAGATGCGGTCTCCATCGGCGATCGCATCGGAGAGCCGCTTCAGTGCGACGACGCCGGCGCCCTCGCCCCGGACATAGCCGTTGGCGCGCGCATCGAACGCCTTCGACCGGCCGTCCGGCGCCATGGCCCCGAACTTGGACATCGCGATTGTGCTCTCCGGCGACAGGATCAGGTTCACGGCGCCGGCGAGGGCGAGGCTCGATTCACCGCGCAGCAAGCTCTGTCTCGCGAGGTGCACCGCCACGAGCGACGACGAGCAGGCCGTGTTCACGGCGATGCTGGGTCCCAGGAGCCCGAGCGTGTACGACACCCGCGCGGGCACGATGCTGAGGTCCTGCCCCGTGGCCGTGTGCGGCGCGATGCGATCCGCGGTGGCCCCGGGCACGTGGGTGTAGTCCATCCACATCGCGCCGAAGAAGACGCCGGTGCGGGTGTCCTTGAGGCTCGCGGGCGCCAAACCGGTGTCCTCGAGCGCCTCCCACGCAAGCTCCATCATCAGGCGCTGCTGCGGATCGATCTCGGCCGCTTCCCGTGGCGAAATCCCGAAGAAGGAGGCGTCGAACGAGGCGACGTCGTCGAGAAAGCCCCCGAATCGAGTCGCCATCCTTCCGCGCGCCGCGATGTCCGGGTCGTAGAGGGCATCGATGTCCCAGCGGTCGCGCGGGACTTCGCGAATCGCGTCGACGCCGTCATGCAGCACCCGCCAGAAGGCCTCCTTGTCGGGCGCGCGCGGGAAGCGGCAAGACAGCCCGACGATGGCGATCGGCTCTTCTTCCGTGTTGCGACGAGTTTCCTTCGGAACGGCGGCGGCACCGGATTCGCCGGCGAGGTGCCGGGCGAGCTCCATCGGCGTCGGAAACTGCCACGCGAGCGTCGGCGAAAGGATTCTCCCGAGCTTCGCGCCGATCTCCGTGAGCATCGACGTGGCCATGAGCGACTCGACACCCAGTCGACGAAAGCGCTCGGAGGGAAGGATGGCCTCGGGCGAGACGCCGAGCTTCGTCGCAAGATGCTGCTGGATCAGCTTGCAGACGGCAGTCGCGTCCATTCGATAAGCCAGGAGCGTCGCATAAAGAGCCTGCACCGTCGAGCCGGCCGGACGATGCCCAGCGCGCTCTTTTTACGACGTGCCGTCGCCTCGGGATAACCAACCGTGTGGCCGGGCGGTGCCCGGCGCGGTTCAATGAGGTGTGACGCGAGATCTCGGCGGAGTCGTAGCGGCGCTCGCGCTTGCGGGGGCGTGCTCCTCCTCCGACCTACACCCGCCTGTCATCGCCGATTGCGTGCCCAACGACGCTGGTTGCTCGACGTCGTCGGTGGCGGCCAGCGTCGGGGGCGGCGGCGACGACGCCAGCGAATCGTGCAGCGCCGCTTCGGCTCCGGGCGCGTCGCAGTGCATCCAGTGCGCCGGAGCGCATTGCTGCACGGCTCTCACGGCCTGCTCCAACGACGCGACGTGCGAGAACTTGCTCAGCTGCGAGCAAGCGTGCGGCGCCGTCAGCTCGTGCTTCACGAACTGTCAGCAGGAGTTTGCCGCCGGGCAAGCGACGTTCAACGCCCTCGAGTCTTGCCTCGCCGGATCGTGCCCGGTCTGCGACGAAGCGGGGATCGGAGATCCATGCGAGGACGACTGCGTCGTCGGGCTCTCGTGCGCCGCCGGGGGGTGGTGTTCGAAGGGGTGTACGACGAGCGCCGCGTGCGCGGGCGTGGGGCCCAACGGCACCAACGCGATCGGTCAGCCGAACGCGTGCCTCACGGTCGCGGGCGCCGGGGACGTGTGCGTCCCCGGCTGCGCGTCCGACGCCGACTGCGTCAACTTCGCCGGCACATTCTGTTACTCGACGACGGCGATCGACGGGACCGCGGTCCAAGTTTGCTACCGCGCCGCCGACGCCAGCCCTTGAGGGCGCGCGGACGCGCGTGCGCCTATTACTAGTCGGTGCAGCAATAGAGCGAGGCGGAGGCGCCCTGAGCGTCGGTCCCGGCGGTCGCGCCGCTGCAGTTGAGATTCGAGCCGAAGTCCTGATCCGGAGTGTCCGATCCGGTGCACGAGAAGCCGTAGGAACCAGGCTGACAGCCGCTGCTGACGGTGTCGTCCTGTTCGCAGGTGCTACCGGACGCGACCGTGTACGAATAACAGCAGTACGTGTCGAGATCGCCCGCACTGGTGGGCTCGCTGCAGACCAGGCTGGAGTCGTTCGCGTCGGGCGGCGGATCGCCGGCGTTGCAGCTGTAGCCCGTGGCCGAGCCCGAGCAGGACACGCTGCTGTCCGGCCCGCAGCTGTTGCTGGATGATACGGACGCGCTGGCCGTACAGCCAATGGCCCCGACGAGAAGACTCAGAAGCGCGAATGGAGCGTGCTTGTGTGCACGCTGGATCAAGCTGCTAAAAACCGTGGGCGCGATCTTCATCGGATTCTCTCTCCCTGGAAAAGGTTCAATCGTCGATCGACGTCGTCTTCGACGTGGCGAGACGAATCCTGATGCAAGAAACGCGGGAGCTCAGCCCCGCTTTCGGCATCGCACCGACTCCTCTCCCACGCGCTCGCAAAGACGAACGTCCCTTGACGCTATCAGCGAAGCCGCTGCGCGCGAGAGAGAGAAGTCACCATGCGCATGCGGAGCCTCGTACGATCGACTACCGAGGCGCCCCGTGTCGTTGCTTCGCGTGGACGCGCCCGTTTGCACGGGGGCGCGTCAACGCGCCACGCGAGGCAACTCGGTTTGCGCCGCGCTCGGCCGTGTCAGCGGTGGTAGTGGTACCGAGCGTGCTCGTTCCAGTGCCCGCGGCGATCGCGGAGGAACGCGGGCTCGGTTCGATAGTAGCCCCACGCGCCGCCAGGACCCCGATAGTACCAGCTCCCGTTGTACCAATAGACAGGTCGGCCTTCGTAGTATTCGGGTTGCACGGTCGCGATGTACGCGTCCGGCGGCGCCGGGGGAGCGTCCTGCGCGGGCGCCGGTGGCGGAGCGACGTAACCCGGAGGAGGGGGGGGCGCGGGCTGCGCGCGGGCGTCGCCCGACATCGCGCCCGTGGCGACCGCCGCGAGCGGGAGCATCAGCACCAACGTCTTCGCAGAAAACACGAACGTCTTTGCAGAATACAACGCATGGATTCGGTTCATGGTTGACCTCACGTGCCGTTCTGGCTTCGCTTGTAGTTGGCGTGGTGCCGGAGAATGTCGGCGAGCTTCGTGCGCTGGTCCGGGCTGAGCACCGGCGACACGGCCTCGTAGAAGTGCGCCATTCGCAACGCTCCCCACGTGGCGATGTGAGCGTTCGCAGGGCCGCCGGTGGTCACGCTCTTGGCGTCGAACGTATCGGCCTCGAACGCGGTGCCGAAGGCCTTGAGATGCGCCTCGGCCTCGCTCGGGTCGAAGTGCTTGCCCGACGCTGCAACCTTCGCCTTGAAGCTCGCGCGGATCTTATCGACCTGGTCGGGGGTGAGGGCGAGCTCCTTCGCGAGCTTGCCGAGGTGCCCGGGGTGCGCGGCGTCGGCCCCCTCTTCTTCGCCGTTCACGTGGTGCCAGACTTTGAAGTGCGCCTCGACCTTGTCGACGAGCGCGATCCGCTGCGGCGGCGTCAGCGTCGCATGGAGCTGATTCAAGGAGTCCGCCACGGCATCGTGCACGCTGGCGGATGCCGTCGAGAGTTGCGCGATCGCTGCGTCGACCTTGGCGGAATCGACTTTGCCCTTGGCCACGCCATCGGCGAGGACCGTCAGCACGTTCTTCTCGGCGTCGTGGGCGGGCTGCATCTTCGAGTGCAGGTCGTCGCGGATCTTGGTGATCGCGGCCTCCTGGTCCGGAGTCGTCCCGAGGGAGTCGAGGCTCATCGCAATGAACATCGCGAAGCCGCCGTGGTGGTGATGCCGGTGGTGTTCCTTCAAGTCGGCCATCGACTCGTCTTCTTCTTGCGGTTCCGCGGGCGCTCCGGCGGCGGCGACGTCCGAGCTCGCCGCGGGCTCCGGCCCGGGGGGCGTTGTCGGGGCTTGGCCCGACGTCGCAGGCGCCGTCGTCGAAGCCGTCGCTGGCGGGGGCGTGCTGCCACCGCAGGCGCCGAGGGCCCCCAGCAAGGCGGGACCAAACATCCACACCCATCGCGTACGAATCATTCCTGACCTCCTTCGGTAGTGGGACGGAAACACATCGGACGGCCTTCAGTAAATGTGGTTTCGACCCGTCGGATACAGCGCACACCCCGTGGCCGGTTGGGGACGGTTCGTAGGCGACCGTGCAAGTCGGTGGCCAACGGGAAGCCGCGCGCGAAGCGAACCAGTCAGCGGACCGATCCGGAGAACTCCATCGCGCGATCTTCGACGGCCCCGTGTTTCAGCATCATCCGGTCCAGGGCGTAGTTCTGATAGACGCGCCACGGCAGCGCCGATCCCTGACGGGGAAAGTCGTCGATCGACCGGCGAATGTAACCGGCGGTAAAGTCGATGAACGGGGCTTCTTTGACCGAAGGATCGCGGCGCGGACAGCACTGCGCGTAACCGTGCTTATCCATGTGATTGAGCAGCCGGCAAACGTACCGGCCCGTGAGATCGCATTTGAGCGTCCACGACGCATTCGTGTAGCCGACCGCGAGCGCCATGTTCGGCACGTCGCTGATCATCAATCCCTTGTACGCCATCGTCTTGGATGGCTCGACGCGGCGGCCGTCCACATCGAGGGTGAGCCCGCCGAGGAACTGCAGCTTCAACCCCGTCGCCGTCACGATGATGTCGGCTTCGAGAACGCGGCCCGAACGGAGCCGAACGCCGTTCTCGACGAAGGCGTCGATATGGTCGGTCACCACCGACGCCTTGCCCTTGTGAAGCGCGCGGAACAGGTCGCCGTTGGGAACGAGACAGACGCGCTGGTCCCACGGATTGTACGTCGGCGTGAAGTGCTCGAGCTCCTGCTCATCGCGCACCTGACGGCGGACCCAGCCGAGGAGCATGCGCTTGGCACCCTCCGGACGCTGCCGGCAGTATTGGTAAAATGCCATCCCGAGGAGCACGTTCTTCCACCGGGTGATGGCGTAAGCGGTCTCCTCCGAGACCTTGCCGCGAAGCAACTCGGCGAGCGGGTCGCTGTCCGATCTCGAGACCACATACGTCGGCGAGCGCTGCAGCATCGTCACGTGGCCGGCCTCCTTCGCGAGGGCGGGCACGAGGGTCATCGCCGTGGCGCCGCTGCCGATGACGACGACCCGCTTGCCGCTGCAGTCGAAGTCTTGCGGCCAATGCTGCGGGTGCACGATGCGCCCCCGAAAGGCGTCTAGGCCGGGGAACTCCGGCGTGTAGCCGTTCTCGTAGTTGTAGTAGCCGGCGCACACGAAGAGAAAGGTGCAAGTGAGAGCCACCGTCTCGCCTGTGGCGGTGTTTCGCGCTTCGACCGTCCACCGTGCGTCGCGGGTGGACCAGCGCGCGCTCTCTACCTTGTGCTGGTAGCGGATGTGCCGATCGATCCCGTAAAGCTCCGCCGTCTCGCGCAGGTACGCGAGGATCGACGCGCCGTCGGCGATCGCCTTCGGACCCGTCCACGGCCGGAACGAGAACCCGAGCGTGTACATGTCCGAGTCGGAACGGATGCCGGGGTAGCGAAAGAGATCCCAGGTGCCGCCGAGGCTCTCGCGCCCTTCGAGGATCGCGTACGTCTTTCCGGGGCAGTTCGTCTGCAGGTGATAGCCGGCGCCGATCCCGGAGAGACCGGCGCCTACGATGAGCACATCAAGATGATCCATCACGTTACACGGTAGCCGGACAACCTTGGCGGCTTCAACGGCGAGTCGGCCGGCGCCCCAGCCGGCGTAAGTAAAGCGCTCAAATGCAATTTCCGAGAGGGCAAGAGTCGTTTCCGCAAAAGAGGCCGAAGACGGGCGATTGTCGGACGTCGCGCGTTGTCCCTCGAGGGGTAGCGCGGTACTGTGCGGCGCGGTTCGCGTTCGGTGCAGCCGCTCTTACCAACGGGAGGCTCTCATGCGAAACGTCACGAAGGCACGGATTCTTTGGATCACCAGCGTCGCGTCGCTGGCTCTCGCGGCAACGGTGAACGGTTGCAGCAGCAGCAGCAAGACGAACGGCAACAACCCCGAGGACGCCGGCAACGAGCTGGACGGCGAGCCCGCGGCAAGCAGCAGCTCCGGCGGGGCAGCTTCGAGCAGCGGTAGCTCCAGCGGGGCAGCTTCGAGCAGCGGCAGCTCGAGCGGCGGGTCGACCGATGCCGCGACGGAAGCCGGGCCCTCCGCGGACGCCGGCGACGCCGGGTGCACGACGCTCAACGTCTACAACTTCGATGAATGGTGTTCGGTGAGCGTGAACGGGGCGGCCACCTCGCCCAACGGCCTCCAGACGGTCTGCGTTCCGCCAGGTTCGATCACCCTCGTCGCCGAGCCCAAGAACGGCACGTTCGAGCTGGGACCGGACCCCTGGGTTTACATCTCCGGCGCGGGCGGCACGGACTCCGGTACGGCCGGCACCATCGTGGGTGATGGCGGCGTCGGCTCGACGAGCACCACCGCGGTCGTCGTCGGAAGCACCCCGGCGTGCGTCGTCGTCTGCTGCCCCTTCACCGGCGGCACCGGCTGCAGCACCGCATTGTCCACGGCGAACTGCCTCTAGGCCTCTAGGCTGGCGGTTTCGTTCCGTCGGTGGCGTCCTTCGCCATCACCGTCCAGTCGTCGTGGGAGTGGCCGCGGTCGATCCAGCGGTCCATCTCCCCGGCGATGGCGGGGACGATGGCCAGCGGGACGCCGTGCCGCCTCGCCTCGTCGAGCATCAACCGCGCGTCTTTGCGGGCCATTGCGAGCTCCCATGACGGCTTGTCGAAGTCGCGATCAACCATCCGCTTGGCGCGGCTCCCGATCGTCTGGGCGGGGTTGAACGCATCGAACAGCGAGAGAGCCTGCTCGGGTGAAATGCCGAGCGCCTTGGCCAGCGAGAACATGTCGGCGAGCCCCGTCGTCAGGAACATGAGAAACAAGTTGCCGAGCAGCTTGAACGACGCAGCTCGATCGACCTCGGGGCCCAGGTAGACGAGGTTGCCCGTCATCTTTCGCAGCTCGGGTGCCAGTGTCTCGAACCGCGATCGGTCGCCGGACGTGAGCATCACGCCCGTGCCCTGAAGGGCGTTGGCGGGCCCCATGAAGACGGGGGCGTGCTGGAACGCGACGCCGCGATCTCGCCACAACGCCGCGCGCGCGACCGTGCCGGTCGGGGACGTCGTCGTGTGATCGATCAAGACCACCTCGCTCGACAGCCCTGGGCGCGCTCGCTCGAGCACGTCGTCGACGGCGGCGTCGTCGGAGAGCGCCAGGTGAACGCGCGCGGCGCCGCGTACCGCCTCGGCCGGGTCGGCGTGGGCGCTGGCACCGTCGGCCTCCAAGGCGTGCGCTTTGTCCGCGGACCGGTTCCACACGCGGACCTGTTCGTCCCGGCGCCGGAAAGCGCGCACGAAGTTCGACCCGAGGAGACCCGTTCCGAGCCACGCGATCATCGTCCGACCTCCTCGGCCACGAGGCTCCGATGCCCGAGGACCGCTCCGTGTTGCGCCGGCCAGTCTCGAACGCTTGGGGCGACTCAGGGGTCGCGTGAGGCGACGAGCTCGACGATCGCGCGATCGACGCTGTGCGAAGTCGGCACGCGCAGCTTGGTTGCCGCGATCCGGACGCGCAGCGCCGGCGTCTCGGCGAGGAGGCGATCGACGAGGACGCGCGCGTACGTCTCGAGCAGCCGGTACGGCTCGGCGAGGCCCGCTTCGACGACGAGGTTCGCGATCGTGTTGTAGTCGACGACCTCGCGTTTGTGGTCGCGTCTCGGCAGCGACGAGACGGGCAGGGTGAGCTCCACGTCGACGACGATCTCTTGGGGGATGGCGCGCTCCGAGTGCGACGCTCCGAGGTTGGCGCGGAAACGGATGGCGTGAAGGCGGAGCGTGTACTCGAGGAGCATGGCGCACCCAGGGTATCGCGTGTCTCGCGCGGGGTGTGGTAACGCTCGTCGGCCGTGACGGAGCCGCCGGTCGCCGCCCGCTGTCGCGCGCTGGTCATGCGGTATCCGGGCGGGGTCGCCGCCATCGACGGCCTCGACCTCGACGTGCACGCAGGCGAGTGCTTCGGCCTGCTTGGGCCGAACGGCGCGGGCAAGACGACGACGGTCGAGATCCTGGAGGGCCTGCTGGAGCCGACCGCGGGCGACGTGGAGATCCTCGGGATGCGCTGGTCGACCGACGAGCGCCGTCTGCGCGAGCGCCTCGGCGTGTCTCTGCAAGAGACGCACTTGCCGGAGCGGCTGACGGTGATCGAAGCGCTGATTCTGTTCCGGTCGTTCTTCACCAAGGGGCGCGAACCCGAGGACGTCCTTCGCGCGGTCTCCCTCGAGGAGAAGCGCGCGTCGTACTATGAGAAGCTCTCCGGCGGCCAGAAGCAGCGTCTCGCGGTCGCATGCGCCCTCGTCGGCGATCCGGATCTGCTCTTTCTCGATGAACCGACGACGGGCCTCGACCCACAATCACGCCTGCAGCTCTGGGACGTGGTCACGGAGTTCAAGCGCGCGGGCCGGACGGTCGTCTTGACCACCCACTACATGGAGGAAGCGGAGCGGCTCTGCGATCGCGTCGGGATCATAGACCGCGGAAAGCTCATCGCCCTCGGTTCGCCGCGGGAGCTCATCGCGGCGCTCGGGGGGCGCGAGGTCATCGAAGTGACCCTCGGCGGCGGCGCCATCGGTGAAGATCGGGTGGGGGCCCTCTCGGGCATTCGCGGCGTCAGCGCCGTCCGACGTGTCGCCGAGGGGCTCGCGCTCACCGCCGATCCGCTGCACGTCGCCCTGCCGGCCCTCCTCGACCACTTGCGCGGCGCCGGCCTGCAGCTCGAACGCCTCGCGACGCGTCACGCCACGCTCGAGGACGTCTTCGTCGCCCTGACCGGTCGGGGCCTTCGTGACTGAACGACGGTCCGCCCTCACGGAGCTGGCGCTGGTGCGTTTTCGGTTGTTCCTCCGGGAACCGAGCGCCGTCTTCTGGACCTTCGGCTTCCCGATCCTGCTATCGATTGCGCTTGGGATCGCGTTCCGAAATCGGCCCCCCGAGGCCGTCTCGATCGTGGTCCAGGCCGGGCCAGGCGCCGACGCGATTCTTCGCGAGCTCGCGTCGCCGCTGATCAAGGCCCGCGTGCAGGACGGCGAGGCGGCGCGACGGGAGCTGCGTTCGGGCAAGGTGGTGCTGCTGATCATCCCGGCGGCAGAGGGCGCGGCCCGGACATATCGCTACGACGAGACCCGGCCCGAGGCTCGAATGGCCCGCGCCCTGGTCGACGACGCCCTGCAGACGGCCGAAGGCCGCCTTGACCCGACGCCGGTGCGCGACGAGCGCGTGACCGAGCCGGGGGCGCGCTACATCGACTTTCTGCTCCCGGGCCTCGTGGGACTGAACCTCATGTCCAGCAGCATGTGGGGCATCGGGTACATGATCGTGGACTTGCGGACGAAGAAGCTCGTCAAGCGCCTCGTCGCGACCCCGATGCGCCGAGGCGACTTCCTGCTGTCGTTCGTCCTGATGCGTGCGGTTTTCCTCCTCGTCGAGGTGCCGCTCCTCTTCGCGTTCGGGTGGGTGGTCTTCGGGGTGCGCGTGGTCGGGTCGCCGCTGCTGCTCATGGGCCTGGCCATGCTCGGGTCCCTGGCTTTCGCAGGCCTCGGCCTGCTCGTCGCCTCGCGCGCTCGGAACACGCAGACCGTGGGCGGGCTGATGAACCTCGTCATGATGCCGATGTTCATCGGTTCGGGCGTCTTCTTCTCGACGTCGAACTTCCCGGACGGGATGCAGCCGCTTTTGCGGGTGCTGCCGTTGACGGCGCTCAACGACGGGCTCCGGGCGGTGACGAACGCGGGCGCCGGCCCGTCGCAGGTCGCCTTCGCGGCGGTGGTGCTCGCGGTGTGGGCGGCGGTCTCTTTCGCCGCCGCGCTCCGGCTATTCCGCTGGCGATGACGCGCGGTCAGAAGCTGATGGCGGCCGCGAGGCGGAAGAATCCGCCGTTCATCGAGATGGTCCCCAAGTCGACCCCGTCGACTCGCTGCGTGCTGCCCGACGGCAGGTCCGGGCCCAAGTTCAGGCGGCCCTGCGCGACGAAGCCGTAGCCGCCGTCGGCCTGCAGCCAGTACCGCGCCGTCATACGGTACCGCTCGAACCGAGGCCACACGAGCCACGCAACCCCGGCGCTGAGGTCGGTCGCGAAGAGCCACTGCGTCTTGCTCAAGGTGGCGGGCGCCGACGCGTCGCTCACCTGCGTCTCGAGCGCCGCGACCCCGGGCGCCGCACGGGCGAAGGCGTATCCCCAGGGTCCAAAGTGCAAACGGCCCTCGAGCGGCACCGTGATCCGGTTCATCCTCAACGATCCGCCATCGATCCCTCGGATCGTAGCCGTGCTGCCCTCGTTGTCCCAGGCGACCCCCGCGGCGAACGAGAGTCGGCCCGCCGCGAACACGGTGCGCGTGACCGCCATCGAGAAGGCCGGCAGGAAGTCGTTGTTCGAGAACGGGTCGAAGCCGGGATCGGGCACGAACGAGCCCCGGTAGCCGAGTTCGAGGCGCGTCATCTCCTCGCGATGGTCGATCGGGGAGGTGGGCGGCACGTCGGCCACGTCGGGCGCGACGGCTTGGGCCGAGGCGGGCGTCGGCGAGAGCGTGATACCCGCGGCGGCGAAGGCGGCCGCGAGCGACCAGGGGCTTGGCTTCAAGGCGACGCCTCCAGGAGCAGGGCGGTGACGTTCTGCGCGTTCGCCGTCGTCGGGTTTTCGGCGTCGAACACCGTGGCGCCCCAGGTTCCCTGAGGGTGCGTCGCGATGAGGGCATGAGGTTTCCCGACGCCGCCGTCCGGCATCCCGGCGATCGTGACGTCGTACACGCCGCCGATGGGCATCGGGGTGATGAGGGGCACGACGCTCAGGGCGCTGAGTCCTTCAGGTGGGATAGGCAGGCTGATCTCCGCGAGGTCCGTCCCGTTGGGCGCGAACGCCCACAGCCGGGTGCCGTCCGCGGAGGACACCAGAGAGGGTGCCCCGTTGGTGTCGAGCGGGGAGGCCATGCGGCTCGAGAGATCCAGCACGTAGACACCGCTCGTCGCGAGCTGGACGATCTTGAGCCCCGGGTTCACCGAGGCCGGCCCCCCGACGTCGAGAACGGCCTGGATCGGTTGCGAGACGCTGACGACGTCGACGCCGCTTATCTGGCCGTCGACCTCACCCAGGTCCCAGAACGCCATGCCGATCGGTCCTGTCACGCCGTCGTCGGTCGAGGCGCTCTGGGCCCAGAGCAAGGCGGTGTCGGGCCCGCCCGGGGAGGCACCGTTGCCGGAGGCGGGCGAGTCGATGATTTTCGTGACGACGGACAGGTTCGTGTACGGGGTCGGCATGGTCACTTCGGTCGTGTCGTCGTCCTCGTCGATGAACACCGCCTTCGTCTGCGATGGGACGAGCGCCAGGACCTGCAGGCCGTAGTCGTTCGCCGGCTGCGCGCTCGTATGCACGAAGGCCACCGTGGACGGGATTGCGCCCACCGAGGCAGAGTTGATCGACGGCGTGAACGGGTTCGGCGTGCCGGGTTCCGACGGGCCCAGCTGGAAGATGAAGACGTTCGAGTCGGTCGACGTCCAGAGCGCGATGCGAGCGTCGTTCGGGTTGCTCGGATCGCCGTCGTCGACCGCCACGCCCGCGGGCGTCTCCTGCTGCGTCGTCGTGCCGTCGGTGAGCTGCACGGTGATCTGTTGGGGCGGGACGGGGTCGAACGCATGCCCCATGTCGAGGATGGTGAGATCGATCGTGCTCTCGACGAGGAGCAGCCTGGTTTGCATGCCCGTCGTCGTCGTGCCGTCCGGCAAGGTCAGTGTCGGGGTGAACGTGAGCTGCTGCGGCGTTCCGCCGAAGCTCTGGATGCTCAACGTCGCCGAGGTCGGCGCGGTCGCTGGGGGGCTGAGCTTGAAGATGACGATCTCGTTGGGGTCGTCGATGAACTGCGCCGGCGTTCCGGGCCCGGTGTAAGCCGCTGCATATTGTCCAAGTGGATCGAGGACGAGGTTTGGCTGCGGCTGCTTCATCGGGTAGGGCGTCACCGTGACCGGCGTCGTGGTCGCGTCGATGTAGGTCAAGGACGGCGGCTGGTCGCTCGGGCTCTGCGGCGGCCAGTCGCCGTTCGACATGACGAAGAGGTGGTTTCCGTCCGGCGACGTCGCGACCGTGACGACGTTGTGCCCGACGGTCACGGACTGTTCGCTCGTGCTGAGATCGGCGTTCGCGCTGACGATGAGGACGCGATGCGCGGCCTCGTCGACGATGGCGACGCCCGTGTTGAGGGGGTACGACGTCGCCTCGACCGGCAACGTCCACGACGGCGCTCGGGATCCGCAGCCTGCCGCGGCGGACGTGAGCGCGAGCGCGCCCGCGATGACGCTCGCGGGCTTCATTCGTCCCTCCCGTCGACGATCCGGGCGCCGAGGTCGAAGCCGGTGATCGTCAGCGCTTGACCGGGGGTGCCGCCGTCGGGGGGGTACAGCTCGACGAACGTGATGCGCCCCTCGTCGTAGCTTTGCGCCGCATAACCCTGCCCCGCGCCTGCGACGATGCCCGCCGCGGTGGGGGGGCTCGCAAGCGCCTGGCGGATGTATTGGAGCGAGGGGAAGAGACCAAGATCCAGGGCGTAGGTCTGCGTCGGATCGTCACGCAGCGCGATCACCACGCGATCGCTCTCGGGAGAGATGGCGACCGCCGTCGGCTCCGCGGGCGTCGACACGAGCTGCACCGGGAGGTTCGACGCGATCGGCACGAGGCTGTAGGCGCCGAGGACGCCCGCCGTCGGGGTCACGTCGTGCAGGACGACGGCGTTCTTCGAGTCAGGCGTCGGAAACACCGCGAGCACGGACTCGTGCAAGGCGATCGTCCGGATGCTCGGCGGCGATAGCGTCAGCACCGTCAAGTCTTGGGAGTCCGGGACCGTCGTGACGGTCGTGAAGAGCAGCACGCTCTTGCCGTCGGGCGTCACGATCCCCCGCCCGACGACCTCGTTGCCGATCGAGATCATCGTGACGCTGGAGGGGTTCGTCACGACGCCCGGGATCGGCAGCACCGCCACCGTCGACGTGTCCCGCAGGACGGCAACGGCGAAGTCCCCGGTCGGCGACAGATCGAGGTCCGTGGGCGCGCTCGGCAGCGGTACGGCGGTCAGGGCCCCCGTCGCAAAGGAAACGACCGTGATGAACGCGAGGCCGTCCTGGCGGATGAGGGCGTAGTTGCCATCCGGGGTGAACGAAACATCGGGCGTGGTCGCCGAGCCGCCGTCCTCGTCCTCCGGAGGCAGGACCAGGACGCTCTCGGCGTCGCCGCCCATGGCCGGGTGCGCGGCGTCGGACGGCGCGCCGTCCCCTTGCAGCGCGCCTCCGGCATCGGTTGATCCGTCCGCGGGGCCCGGCGACGTTGCGTCAATAATCTCTGCGTCGGTGCCCTCGCTCTGCGTGAGGGTGGTCGAGGCGGTCAGGGGGAACAGCGAGGACGTGACCGGAGGCTGGCTGCTCAGATCGATCTGCGAGATGCCATCCTCGGTCACGACGTACGCGTAGTCCTCGCCGGCGAACGCCACTTGCGAGGGCCGGTATCCAACGGCCATGGGGGTCGACTGCCCGTGCCGTTGGCGGTCGCCGTCGACAGGTCCATGACGGCGATGTCGTCGAAGCTCTGGGCGGCTACCGCATTTGCGACGAGGCTCCCGTTGGTCCAGGCGATCGCCCAGCGCCCGCTTGCCGAGATGGCCCAGGAGTTCGCGTCTGCGGTCGACTCGAACGTCGTCGACACGATGTCTCCCTGCGAGTCGCGGCGGAGGAGGGTGGCGTCGTCGGACGCGGCGTTCTGCACGATCGCCACGTCGTCGTTCGGGTCGGGCACGGCGGCGAGGTAGGTGGGCCCTTCGCCCGCCTGGATGGTCTGCACGGTGAACGAGACAGCATCGATGTACGCGACCTCGTCGTTCGTGGGGTTCGCGGTCCAGACGACGTTGCCGGTAGCGACGGGCGACTGGTAGTTGCTTTCGGTCTTCGTCTCGCTCGGGAGGGCCGCGAGGCCGCCGTCGGCGCTCGTCGCCACAAAGCCCTCGCCGCTGCCGCTGTTACCGGCGCCGCTTCCGCTGCCACCACCCCCGATGTTCGCTGCGCCTGGGCCGGCGCTCTCGGACCCCGACGCGAACCCGGCGTCGTTGCTCGAGCCACAGCCGCTCCCCGCCGCCAGGGCTGCGGCCAGCAGCCCAGACGCGCGATGCCACGCTTTCATGGTGTCTCCCCGCGCGTTTCGTACGCGGCAGACCTCGATTGCAACTCGACGGCCAGACGAAACCATGCGGAAAAGCCGGATCACCACAATCGCCCGCCGGACGCTCTTGTCGCGGTTGGCCCAACCTGGCACGCCGCTCGCACGTGGCTAGCAAGCAACGAAGACCAATGTTATGCCGCCCACAATGCGCGACGATCGTCCGAGCGCGACTCGCCGACGCGACCGCGCGAGATGCCGCTGCATCCGACATGGACACGACAACATGACCGCAACGTGGGGTAGAGTTCCTTTGCCTTCGATGGGGGGACTCCCGAGGCGGCGCACGGGGTTCCCCGTCGGGCGCGCGAGAGTTGGCCAGGCGACTCGTCGAACGTATTCTTCCGTTCGTCGGTGTATGGGGCCAGTTGGTCCGCAGGCCTCGGGGCCGTCTCCGATTGCGCGTCACCATACAGCGGGCGCACACACATGACGATGTTGCATCTCCAGGCAGTGCGGCGAACGGCGCCCGTTCCCCGCGCGGCAGAGGCGTCCGCCTCGCGCGGATCACCTGTGCTCCCCGATGCACTGTGCAACCTCGTGATCGGCGGGCTCGACGAGGTATCACGCGTGCTCGTCCGTCTGGGCGTCTCGGCCAACTTCATCACCGCCACGTGTATCGTGCTCGGCGCCGTGGCTGGGGTGCTCCTCAGCCTGGGCTTCTTTGGCCTCGCCGGGCTCGTGATGATCGTCGCGTCCCTGGGCGACGCGCTCGACGGGCTCGTCGCGCGCCGCAGCGGGACGGTATCGGTCGCCGGGGCCCTCCTCGACGCCTCGGGCGACCGCTATCAGGAGTTCTTTTTTCTGGGCGGCCTCGCGGTCTTCTTCCGAACGTCCCCGGTTGCGCTCGTGGCCACCCTGCTCGCCCTCGCCGGGTCGTTCATGGTCAGCTACGGCAGCGCAAAGGCCGAGGCGTTCGGGGTGCCTGTGCCTCCCGGCATCATGAGGCGGGCGGAGCGCGCGGTGTGTCTCTGTCTCGCCACAGTGCTCACGGTGCCATGGTCCTGGTTCGCTTCCGGCGCCGCCTTGCCGGCCTGGTCGTCGGAGCTTCCTATACTGATCGCAATTACCCTCATCGCGGTCGTGGGCAACGTGTCAGCCGTTCGGCGGCTGTGGACGCTAGGGCGGACGGTCCGAGCACGAGCAGGCGACGCGTCGCGGGCAAAGCCTAACGCACCGCATCGGCCTGACACCTACCTCGCCCCGGAGCCCCTTCGTTTGAAGGCATCGGACCACACTGCGCGCTCGTGACGCCCTGCAGTAATTGAATTGACGCGCCGCCCCAATGCGGGCTACCTTCTGTTCAGGGGCTCGTCATCCAATGAAGAAGGCGCTCTTCGCAGCACTGCGCATCCGTATCACCGTCCCGGCTGCCGTGAAGCTCGGCATGCGACGGCCGACAACGTAACGCTCGGTTCCGGCATCCAAGCTCCCGTGTGCTAGCGTCGCTCGCCAAGTGAATCGGGGTTCATGCTCCGACTCGCGAGCGCATTCGCGGAGTGAGTGATGTCGATGGCGAGCAGTGGGACGGCGTCGGAGCACAACGTGGCCGCCGCTCAAGGGGCGGCAGAAGCCCCGCGCAGCAAGAGAAGGCCTTACGTGATCCTGGCCATTGTCGTGGCCTTGGGGTTGGGCGCTACTGCGATCGTGTCGTGGCTATCGCGGGGACGCGAGAGCACCGACGACGCGCAGGTGGACGCCGACGTCGTCGTGGTCTCCACCCGCGTCAGCGGAACCGTGCTCAAGGTGCACGTGACCGACAACCAGCAGGTGAAGAAGGGTGACCTGCTCGTCGAGATCGATCCGTCGGATCTTACCGCGCGCTTTCACCAAGCCGAGGCGGAGCTCGCGGCGGCCCAGGCCGAGGCTGGGGCCGCGGATGCTTCGGTACGCATCGTGTCCGCCACGTCGAGAGGCGGGCTTTCTGCGGCCCAGGCCCAGCTCTCGGGAACGGCGGACTCGGTCGCGAGCGCTGGGGCGCAGATCGAGGCCGCCCGCGCCGCACTCGCGCGCTCGCAGGCCGAGTCGTCGCGCGCCGATACCGACTTGGCGCGTGCGGTGTCGCTCCGCAAGGACGAGGCTGTCCCGCAGGCCCAGGTCGACACGGCGCAGGCCAACGCGCTCGCCGCGCGCGCGGCGGTGGCGCAGGCCCAGGCGCAGCTCGCCGCAGCGGAGAACATGAAGCGCACGGCGCAGACGCAGATTGCGGAGGCCCAGGGACGCGTCGAGCAAAGCGCGCCGGTCGACGCGAAGCTCGCACAGGCGAGCGCCCAGGCGGCCCTCGCGCACGCACGGGCTGACGCCGCTGCGGCCGCGCTGGCGCTGGCCAAACTGCAGCTCTCGTACACGCGCATCGAGGCTCCGAGCGACGGCGAGCTCTCACGCCTTGGCGTGCACGACGGGCAGCTCGCCCAGGCCGGTCAGCAGATCGTGACCATCGTGCCGATCACGACGTACGTCGTCGCGAACTACAAGGAGACGCAAGTTGGCGCGATGCGGCCGGGCCAGCGCGCCGAGATCTCCGTCGATGCATACCCCGGGCGTACGCTCGAGGGCCGCATCGAGAGCACGTCCCCCGGGACGGGCGCGAGGTTCTCGCTTTTGCCGGCCGACAACGCGTCGGGCAACTTCGTGAAGGTCGTGCAGAGGGTGCCGGTGAAGATCGCATGGGTGAACGTCCCGTCCGACGTCAAGCTCGCCGCCGGCCTCTCGGCCGACGTCACGGTCGATACCCGCTAACCGAGAGGCTCGACGGAGGGTGTCCATGAGGCGAACGAACGTCTCGCGGCAACGGGCCGCGATCTGTACTGCTGCGTCGATGGCCGTTGCGGTCAGCGCCTTCGCGGGCGATCTGGCGGCGGACCCGGAGGCGTCGGGGTCACCCTCGCGCACGATGACGCTGGAGGAGTGCGTCGCGGCCGCGGTGCGCGACAACCCCGACGCGAAGAGCAAGGATGCCGACGTCGCCGCGGCCGAGGCAGACCGGGCGGGTGTCCGCGGAGAGTTCGGGCCCAAGCTGACGGCCAGCGCCGCGGTGCTCGGCAACACGCCCCTCACCCTCGCGTTCGGCGGCACCTCGCTCCATGTGCCCACCGCGTGGACGGGGACCGTCGGCGCGAGCCTCACGGAGCCTCTCTCTCCGCTCGTCGTGATCTACGACCAGTACAAGATCCAGGAGCTTGGCGTCGACGTGGCCTCGATCGAGCGCGCCGCGGCGCGTCGCGACATCGCTCTTCGCACCATCCAGGCCTACTACGGCGTGCTCGAGGCCCTCCGCCTGTCCGCCGTCGCCGACGACTCCGTCACCCAGCTCGAGGCTCAGGAGCGGCAGGCCAAGAGTCAGTTCACCAACGGCGTCATCGGCAAGAACGACATGCTCCGCGCCAGCCTCGCCCTCGCCGGCGCGCGCCAGCGATCCATCCAGACGCGAGGTCAGGTGCAGATCCAGCGAGGCCTGCTCGCGACCGAAATGGGCAGACCGCTGGACGAGCCCTTCGAGCCGGCACCGGTCGCGGGCGATCCTCCCCCGATCGACGAGCCAACGATCGAGGTGGCCGAGCGGGAGGCGCTGAATCGACGGATCGAAGTGCGCGAGCTCGACCAGAAGATCGCGCAAGCGCAGAGGGGCAAGAAGGTGGCGCAGGCCAAGCTCTTTCCCGTGGTCAACGCCGTCGGAAGCTACATGCTGCTCGGGGGCACGTTGATCCAGCCGGCCGTGAACGTGTTCTACGGCGGGGTCAATGCGTCCTGGGACGTGTGGGACTGGGGCACGACGACGAGCGGCATCGCCAAGGCCTCCGCCCAGGTCGACCAGGCCGTGGCTGCGCGCAAGAAGCTCGCGGACACCATCCAGAGCGAGGCGCGGCAGGCGTTCGTGAACGCGGCCACGGCGCGCGATGCCCTCGTGGTCGCGCGCGCGGCCGTCACGCAGGCCGAGGAGAACTACCGGATCGTCACCAAGAAGTTCGAGGCCAACGCGGCCACGTCGTTCGACATGGTGGATGCGGAGGCGTTGCTCACCCAGGCTCGCGGTCAGGTCGAGACGGCGCTCTACGACGCTCTTGCCGCGCGCGCGGCCCTGCAGAAGGCGACTGGCGCGCCGTTGCCAGGAGAGCCGTAGAGGCGGGCCGCGTCGGGTGCGCCCGCGCGCCCTCACCCAGGCTGCGCGACCGCTCCCCCTGCCGTCGCCACCTTCTTCGTTTGCGGCGCGCGCCGCTTCTTGGCCGTAAACCGGTCGAGCGCAAGATAGACGACGGGCGTCGTGTACAGCGTCAGGAGCTGAGAGGCGAGCAGGCCCCCCACGATCGCGATCCCCAGCGGACGCCGTAGCTCGGACCCGAGGCCACGGCCGAACGCCAGCGGGAGCGCCCCGAACAGCGCAGCGCACGTCGTCATCAGGATGGGCCGGAACCGGAGCAAGCACGCGCGCGTGATGGCGTCCTCAGGACTGGCTCCCTCGTTGCGCTCGGCTTCGATCGCGAAGTCGATGAGCAAGATGGCGTTCTTCTTCACGATGCCGATGAGGAGCAGCAGGCCGACGATCGCGATGATGCTGAGATCCACGCCGAAGAGCAGGAGCGCCACGAGGGCGCCGATGCCCGCGGAGGGAAGCGTCGACAGGATCGTGATCGGGTGGATGTAGCTCTCGTAGAGCATCCCGAGCACGATGTAGACGGCGAGGAGCGCCGCCGCGACGAGCATCGGCTCGTTCTTGAGCGACGACGTGAAGGCCTGCGCCGTCCCCTGGAACTGCGCGTGGATGCTGGGCGGCATGTGGATCTCCAGCTCCGCCTTGTCGATCGCCTGCACCGCGTCGCCCAGCGCGGACCCTTGCGCGAGGTTGAAGGAGAGGGTCACCGACGGGAACTGGCCATTGTGATTGACGGCCAAGGCCGTCATCGTCGGGGTCATCTTCGCGACCGCGCGCAGCGGTACGGCCGCCCCGTTGGCGCCCTGGACGTAGATGTTGTCGAGCGAATCGGCCGTGTTGCGGTAGGGCTCCCCGGCCTCGAGGACGACGTGGTACTCGTTGAGCTGCGTGAACGTGACCGTCACGAACTCCTGCCCGTAGAAGTCGTAGAGCGCGGCGTCGATGGCCTGCGCCGTGACGCCGAGGCGCGAGGCGGTGTCCCGGTCGATGTCGACATCGAGCTGCAGGCCGGCGTTCTGCTGGTCGGTGTTGACGTCCTTGAGTTGCGGTAGCTTTCGCATCGCGTCGAGGACGCGCGGGGCCCAGGTGGCGAGCTCGTCGAGGTTCGCGTCCTCGACGGTGTACTGGTACTGCGTGCGCGCCTGGCGGCCGCCGACGCTCACGTCCTGCCGCGATTGCAGGTACGTGTTGATGCCGGCGATCTTGGCGAATTGGCCGCGCAGGCGGGCGAGGACCTGGTCGGCGCTGAACTTGCGCGGGGGCAGGGGCTTGAGCGTGATGAACGCGTTGCCCGTGTTGCTCGTTCCGAATCCGCCCGTGCCGATGAACGAGACGTAGTGATCGATGTCCGGGTCCTTGCTGAGGATGTCGTTGACCTCGGACTGCAGCCGGAACATGTCCGGGTAGCTCACGTCCTGCCCGGCCTCGGTCGAGGCCATGAGCAGGCCCGTATCCTGCTGAGGGAAGAGGCCCTTGGGCACCATGGCGAAGAGCGCGACGTTGAGCGCGATCGTCAGCACGGTGACGATGAGCATCGTCACGCGGTTGTGCAGCGCCCATTTGAGGCCCCGCTCGTAGAAGTGGAGCATCGCGTCGAACGCCCGCTCCGAGGCGCGGTAAAATACCCCGTGCGCCACGTGCGTCTCGTCCTTCAGCATGCGCGAGCACATCATCGGCGTCAGGGTGAGCGAGACGAGCGCCGACATCGCGATCGACACGCTCAGCGTGACGGCGAACTCCCGGAACAGGCGGCCCACGATGCCGCCCATCGCGAGGATCGGCACGAACACCGCCAGGAGCGACGCCGTGATGGAGACGATGGTGAAGCCGATCTGCTCCGCGCCCTTGAGGGCCGCCTGCAGTGGCTTGTCGCCGTGCTCGATGGCCCTCGTGATGTTCTCGGTGACGACGATCGCGTCGTCGACGACGAATCCCGTCGAGATGGTGAGCGCCATCAACGACAGGTTGTCGATGCTGTAGCCGAGCAGCCACATCGCCCCGAACGTGCCGAGCAGCGAGAGCGGCATCGCGACCGTGGGAACGAGCGTCGCCCGCCAAGACCGCAAGAACGCGAACACCACGACGACGACGAGGACCACGCTGGCGACGAGCGTCTGCTCGACGTCCTCGACCGACGCGCGGATGGTCTGAGTCCGGTCGCTGCTCACGTCGATCTTGATGGCCGGCGACATCGACGTCTCGAGCTCCGGCAAAAGATCCAGGATGCGCTTGTTCGTCTCGATGATGTTCGCGTCCGGCTGCTTGCGGACGATGAGGAGCACGGCGCGCTTGTTGTCGGCCCACCCCGCGACGCGATTGTTCTCCACGTCGTCGAAGACGTGCGCGGCGTCCTGGAGCCGGGCGAAGGCCGGGTTGTCGGCGCTGCCGTGCTCGGCGATGACGAGCGGCTTGAACTCGTCCGCCGTCAACGCCTGATCGTTGGCGCCCAGCGTGAGGGTCTGCGTCTGGCCGACGATCGTGCCCTTGGCCTCCGCCGTCGTCGTCGCAGCGATCTGCGCGCGAACGTTGGCCGAGGTGATGCCCATCCCCGCCAGGACCGACGGGTCGACCTGGACGCGCACCGCCGGCTGCTGCCCGCCCCCGACGAACACCTGGCCGACCCCGTGCACCTGCGAGATCTTCGTCGCCAGGATGGTGTTCGCGATGTCGTAAACCTGCGCCAGCGGCAGCGTGTCGCTCGTCAGGGAGATGATGAGGATGGGCGCGTCGGCCGGGTTGACCTTCCTGTACGTCGGCTTGAGCGGGAGGTCGGGAGGGAGCTCGCCGCCGGCGGCCGCGATTGCCGCCTGGACATCGCGCGCGGCGGCGTCGACGTTCCGGTCGAGGTCGAACTGCAGCGTGATCGACGCCGTGCCCAGCGTGCTCGTCGACGTCATCTCGGACAACCCGGCGATGCGACCGAAGCGCCGTTCGAGCGGCGTCGCCACCGAAGAGGCCATGGTCTCCGGGCTCGCGCCGGGCAGCGTCGCACTGACCTGGATCGTGGGAAAATCCACCCTCGGCAGCGGCGCGACGGGGAGCCGCGTGTAGGCGAGGGCACCGGCGAGCAAGAGCGCCGCGGCGAGCAGCGACGTCGCGACCGGACGATGGATGAAGGGCGCGGAGATATTCAAGTTACCTCGTGCTCCCGCCTCAGCTCGCGGGCTCGGGCTCGGCGGGGGCCTGGCGGCGGAAGTGGCCGACCCAGCTGCCGAAGCGCTCCATGTAGAGGTAAACGACGGGCGTCGTGAACAGCGTCAAGATCTGGGAGATGATGAGCCCCCCCACGATCGTGATCCCGAGCGGTCGCCGGAGCTCGGATCCCATCCCGGTCCCCAAGGCCAGCGGCAGTCCGCCGAGGAGCGCCGCCATCGTCGTCATCATGATGGGCCGGAAACGCAGCAAGCACGCCTTGTGGATGGATTCCTCCGGCGTCAGGTGCTGATCGCGTTCGGCCTCGAGCGCGAAGTCGATCATCATGATCGCGTTCTTCTTCACGATGCCGATGAGCAGTACGACGCCGATGAGCGCGATGACGCTGAAGTCCATCCGGCACACGTAGAGGGCGAGGAACGCCCCGACCCCGGCCGACGGGAGCGTCGAGATGATGGTGATCGGGTGGATGTAGCTCTCGTAGAGGACGCCGAGCACGATGTAGACGGTGACGAGCGCCGCCACGATGAGCATCGGCTCGCTGGCCAGCGACTGGTTGAACGCCTGCGCGGTCCCGGCGAAGTCGGCGTGGACGCCCGGTGGCATCCCGATGCGCGTCTGGGCGGCCTCGATCGCGGGGATCGCGTCGCCCAGCGACTGGCCTGGCGCCATGTTGAACGACACCGTCACTGCCGGGAACTGGCCTTGGTGATTGATCGCGAGCGGCGCCGTCGTCGTCGCCTCGTGAACCATTGCGCTGAGCGGCACGGGCGCCCCCGTCGGCGACCGCACGTACAGATTCTTGAGGACCTCGGCCGTCCGCGCCATCTCGGGCTTCACCTCGAGGATGACGCGGTACAGATTGAGCTGCGTGAAGATGATCGACACCTGGCGCTGCCCGAACGCGTCGTAGAGCGTGTCGTCGATGACCTGCGGCGAGATGCCGAGGCGTGACGCCGTGTCGCGATCGATCGTGAGCGACGTCTGCAGGCCCGCCGTCTCTTGGTCGGTGGCGACGTCCTTCAGGATGTGCTCGTGTCTGAGCTCGGCCACGAGCCGCGGAGCCCAGGCCGCGAGCTCGCTGGGATCGGCGTCCTCCAGCGTGTACTGGAACTGCGTCCGGCCGATGCGGCTGTCGATCTGGAGGTCTTGCACCGACTGCAGGTACGCCTCGATGCCGTCGACCGCGGCGAGCTTCGGACCGAGGCGTTGGATGATCTCGTCGGCGGTCGATTCGCGCTCGTCGCGCGGCTTCAGCGTGATCGACAGGCGGCCGCTGTTGGTCGTCGGGTTCGTCCCGTCGGACCCGATGAAGGAGGCAACGTTCAGCACGTCCGGGTCGGCGAGGACGACGTCCGCGAGCGACCGCTGAAGCTCCATCATCTTGGGGAACGACACGTCGGCGGCGGCCTCCGTCACGCCGAGGATCGCCCCGGTGTCCTGCTGGGGAAAGAAGCCCTTCGGCACGGCGATCGCGAGGATCGCCGTCAACCCCACGGTGCCGATCGTCACGAGCAGCGTGATGAACTTGTGCCGGAAGATGACTTTTAGACCGCGGTCGTAGGCGGCGATGACGGCCTCGAACGCGCCCTCGGACCAGTTGTACAGCTTGCTGCGCTCGCTCGCCTTGGGCTCCGGACGCAGTAGGTACGCGCACATCATGGGCGTCAGCGTCAGCGAGATGATGGCGGAGACGCCGATCGACGCGGCCAACGTCACCGCGAACTCCCGGAACAGGCGCCCGATCAGCCCACCCATGAAGAGCAAGGGGATGAGCACCGCCACGAGCGAGACCGTGAGCGACACGATCGTGAAGCCGATCTGCCCGGCGCCCTTGAGCGCGGCGGCGAAGGGCTTTTCGCCCTCCTCGATGTAGCGCGCGATGTTCTCGATCATGACGATCGCGTCGTCGACGACGAAGCCGGTGGCGATCGTGAGCGCCATCAGGGACAGGTTGTTCAGGCTGTAGCCGAGGGCGTACATCACGCCGAACGTCCCGATGAGCGACAGCGGCACCGCGATGCTCGGAATGAGCGTCGCGCGCCAGTTGCGGAGGAAAAGGAAGATGACGATCGTGACGAGCACGATCGTGATGACGAGCGTCTTCTCGACGTCCTCGACCGACGCTCGCACCGTCTCGGTCCGGTCGCTCAGGATCTTGACGTCGAGGCCCTGGGGCAGCGACGACTTGAGCTGCGGCAGCAGCGCCTTCACCCGGTCGGCCACCTGGATGACGTTCGCGCCCGGCTGGCGCTGCACGTTGAGGATGATGGCGCGCTGGCTGCCCGACCAGCCGGCGAGCTGGGCGTTCTCGACGCCGTCGACGGATCGCGAAATGTCGCCGAGGCGCACCGGTGCGCCGTTGGCGTAAGCGATGACGAGCGGCTTGAACCCTTCGGCCTTGAAGAGCTGGTCGTTGGTGGCGAGCTGGTAGTCCTGCCGCGGCCCGTCGATGTTGCCCTTGGGTTGATTGATGTTGGCGGCGATGAGGGCCTGCCGGACGTCTTCGAGCGTCAGCCCCGTGCCACTGAGGGCAAGCGGATCGACCTGCACGCGCACGGCAGGCTTCTGGCCGCCGTTGATCGTCACGAGGCCGACACCGGACACTTGCGAGATCTTCTGCGCGAGAATCGAGTCGGCCTGATCGTCGACCTGATCGAGCGGCAGAACGTCGGAGCTGATGGCCAGCGTGAGGATGGGCTGGTCCGCGGGGTTGCTCTTCGAGTACGTCGGCGGCGTGGGGAGCTGCGCCGGCAGCAGGCTCGACGCCGCGTTGATGGCGGCCTGGACGTCTTGCTGGGCCGAGTCGATGCTGCGATCTAGATCGAACTGGAGCGTGATCTGCGAATAGCCGAAGCTCGAGACGCTGGTCATCTGCGTGAGCGACGGCATCTGCCCGAACTGGCGCTCGAGCGGCGTCGTCACGGCCGACGCCATCGTGTCGGCGCTGCCGCCCGGCAGGTACGTCGAGCAGACGATCGTCGGGTAGTCGACCTGCGGCAGGGCGGCGACCGGGAGCTGCGCGTAAGCCATCACGCCCACGAGCAGGAGGCCGATCATCAGCAGCGTCGTCGCGACCGGCCGCCGAATGAACGGCTCGGACACGCCGGCGCCGCTCATGGCTTCGCCCCCGCGGCCGAGTCAGGTACGACGGCCGACGCGGACGTCGACGGCGCGCCGATCACGGGAGAGGCCGTGGGGATCGCCGAGCCCGCGGGCGCGGGCTTGCCGGCGACGTGCGTACCCGGCCGCAGTTGGGCCTGCCCCTCGACGACCACGGTCTCGCCGGGCTGAAGGCCCTTCGAGATGATGGCCGTCTCGCCCTGGATCGCCTCGACCGTGAGCGGCCGCACGGCGACCGTCGAGTCGGCTCCCACGACGTACGCGAATGTCCCTTGCGGCCCGTGCTGCACCACCGCCGCCGGCGCCACGATGGCCGCGTTGCGCGTGCGCACGTGGACCCGACCTTTGACGAACTGGTTGGGCCACAGCAAAGACTTGGGGTTGTCGAAGATGGCCTTCAGGCGCAACGTCGCCGTGGCCTGGTTGATCTGGTTGTCGATGACCGTCAGCTTGCCCTCGCCGAGGAGCTGGTCGCCCGCGCGGCTCATCGCCTGCACGGTGACCTGCCCTTCGGACATGGCCTTCGTGATGGCGGGCAGGTCGTCCTCGGGCAGCGTCAGGTACACGGCGATCGGGTCGAGTTGCGTCACGACCACGAGGCCTTGGGTGTCGGTCGGCTGCACGAAGTTGCCCGGGTCGACGAGGCGTACGCCCGTCACGCCGTCGATGGGGGATTTGATCTGCGCGTAGTCGAGGTTCAACTTGGCCGAGTCGATGGCGGCTTTGTCCGACGCGATGGTGCCGTCGAGCTGATCGACGGTCGACTGCTGGTCGGTGGCTTGCTGCACGGCGATGAGCTTCTGGTCGGACAGGGTCTTGTAGCGCTCGAGATTGAGCTTCGAGTTCTTGCTGTTCGCTACGTCCCTCTCAAGGGCAGCCTGGGCCGACTCGAGCTGGATGGCGAAGGGGCGAGGGTCGATCTGGATGAGGACATCCCCCTTCTTGACGTGCTGGCCCTCCTTGTAGAGCACCTTGACGATCGGGCCGCCGACCTGCGTCTTGACCGTGACCGTGTAGAACGCGGAGACGGCCCCAAGGCCCTCGATCCACACCGGGACGTCGCGCTGGCCCACTTGCGCCGTCAGCACCGGGATGACGCGGTTGGCCGCCGCGCTCGCGGCGGTGGCGGCGGCGCTTGCGGCCGCGCGCGCGCGTGTGCGGTAGAGGACGAAGAGCCCCCCGACGGCGGCGGCCATCACCGCGAAGACGATGATGCGCCCGACCGGCGACGAGCGGGTGGGCCTGTCGGCGGCGTGGGGGTCGTCTGCTTGGTGCCCGCCCACGGGCATCGGATTGTCCTGGATCATGGTCGTCCCATAGCGGCGAGGAGTTGGGCACGTGCGGAAGCCAGATTGAAGTGCGCCTGTACGACCTGCGCCGCTGCGCTCGTGTAGGCCACCTGCGCGTCGTTCAGTTCGATGATGTCGCCGACGCCGGTGGCGAAGCGCTGCTCGGCGAGGCGGAGCTGCTCGCGCGCGCTCGTCAGCGCGTCGTTCGCGGCGCTGATGGTCGCCTTGTTCGCATGGACGGACAGGCGCGCCGAATCGACGCTCAGGCGAATCTGCAGTTCTTCCAGCCCGCGCTGCGCGTCGACCGTTTGCAAGCCCGCCTCCGCCTGCCGGACGAGGCCTTTCGTCAGGCCGCCCTGGAAGATGGGCCAGCTCAAGATGAGCGCCGCGCTCCACCCGGGCGACAGCCCCGAGTCCGTCCCGGCCTCGAGCGCCGCCGCGGACGCGAGGAACGACGGCCCGTATCCGCCCTTCGCCGAGCGCAGCGTTGCTTCCTCCGATTCGCGCTGCTTGTCGAACGAGGCCATCTCCGGACGCGCCGCCAGCGCCTTCGGGGCCAGCGCGGAGAGCGGTTGGTCCTCGTCCTCGATCGGGGCAAGCTCCTCGTTGCCCACGTCGTATTCCGTCCCGGTGGCGATGCCCGCGGCCTGATTGAGCTGCGCCTTGGAGACCTCGTAGTTGTTCTCGGCCGTGATGAGCGCGACGCGCGCGTTCGCACAGGCGGCCAGCTGCTGGGCGAGCGCGATCTGCGGCTGCGTGCCCACCGTCACCTGGCCCTGCACCTGCGTCAGGTGCTTGTTCTGGTCGTCGAGCGTCTCCTTAGCCACGCCGACGAGCTCCTTCATCGCGCGCGCGTTGAAGTACGCCTGGCGCACGGTGAGCAGCGTCGTGAGGAGCGTCGTCTTTTCGGTGAGCGTCATCGCGGATACGTTGAGGTTCGCCGCGCGGGACTTCTCGTACGTCTGGCCGAAGTCGTAAATGAGCTGCGTCGCGCTGAGCTCGAGGAGCCATACGTCCGTCGACGTGCTGATGATCTGCCCGAAATTCTGGGTGGTCGGGGCAACGGCCGTCGGCGTCGTGCCCACGGGCGTTGTCCCGTTGTTCATCCCCCCGCCCATGTTGGCGGTCGCGTTGGTCGTCGTGGCCCGCGATCCTTGCTCGGTCGCGTAGATCCCGCCTTCACGGGCGTACTCGGCCGTCGCCGTCACCTGGGGGAGCAGGGGCGCCCGGGCCTGGTCGGCCTGGGCGATCGCCGTTGCCGTCGCCGCCCGCGCGACGAGCAGCTGAGGTTGCTGGGCAATGGCCGTGCGCTCGGCCTGGTTCAGGGTGAGCACACGCGGAGCGGGCGCGGGGGCCTCTGGTGTCCCCTCCTCGGCCATGGCGATCCCTCCGCCCAAACACCCCGCGGTGACCAGGACGAACGAAGCGACGGAGGCGACCGTGATACGGCCGGATCGCCGGGCGAGAAAGCGGCGTGGCATCGTTATTTCCAGAGCCTACGATGCGCTGTGCCCCGGTGGGCGCCGCGTCGCAAGCGACGAACTGTACCAATACTCCGACGAGGCCGTCTTTCGAGCCGACCGACAGCGGCGCACTTGGGCCTGGCGCGTTGTAGGCTGAAACGGCGATGTCCACCACCCATCTTCCCGCGAGCGGCCCCCCCCCGCTCTCCGCCGCTGCGCCCACGTCCATCGGGTCGCGCGGTGGGCCTCTGCTCGGCACGGCGGTGGTGGTGGGCGTGATGCTCTTGCAGTTTGCAATCGACGTGATGGCAGGCCGCGAAGGCGCGCGGATCGCCGCCCGGCTGCTCTTCATGGCCGTCGAGCTCCCGCTTCTGATGCTCGCGCTGTCGTACGCGTTCTCCTTCTCGATCCGCTGGCGAATGAGCGCGTCCAAGGGCCTCGGCGTCAGCGTCGGCATCGCCACCGTCATCGGCGGGGTGTTCGGACTGCTCTACGGCGTGGCGGCCCTCTACTACCCCGCGCTGCGCTTGCACTTCCCCAACGGGGTGAGCCTCCCGCGTTTCGCGCTCTTCGGCGTTCTCAGCGCGCAGCTCTATTTCGGCCTCTGGGCGCTCGCGTTCGTGTACCCGTTCGCCGTCGAGAGCGCGAGCGTCCGTGCGCTCGAAGCGCAGCAGCTGCGGAGCGAAGCCGAGCTCGCCCACCTGCGCGCCCACCTGGAGCCGCACTTCATCCTGAACACCCTCAACGCCATCGCCGGGCTGGTCACCGACGACCCTCGCGAGGCGCGTCGCCTGCTCGTGTGCCTGGGCGACTTGCTTCGCGACGCCGTGCAGGAGACGGGCGACCTGCAACGCCTCGACAAGCAGATCGCCTGGTTGCGGCGCTACGCGCAGATCCTCGAGGCTCGCCATCGCGGCGCGCTCGCCTTCCGCTGGGACGTGCCGGCCGAGTGCGAGGCGGCGATCCTTCCGCGGCTTCTTCTTCAGCCTCTGGTCGAGAACGCGGTCAAGCACGGGGCTCTTCGCCGGCACGACGGTGCCGGTGAGGTCGTCATCCGGGCGTCCAAACGCAAGGATGGCGGCCTCGTCTGCGTGGTCGAAGACAACGGCCCCGGAATGCCCGACCCCGCGCTGCCCGACACGAAGATGCGCGCCGGGGCGTTCGGCCTTCAGGCCGTGCGCCGTCAGCTGGAGCTCGAGGCGCCCCATGCGTCGCTCCGGTTCGACTCGTCCCCGGCCGGCACGCGGTCCATCGTAGAGCTCGCCGCGCCGGGCGATGCGGGGCGCTGAGGTGCCGCAATCGTCCACGCCGCTGCGCGCGCTCGTCGTAGAAGACGAGTGGCCCGCACGAAACTATCTCGTCGAGCTGCTCGAGTCGTCCCAGCTGGCGACCATGGTCGGGGCGGTCGGGACGGTCGACGAGGCCAAGCAGGCCCTTGCGAGCGACGCGCTGGGGGGCGGGCTCGACGTGGTCTTCGTCGACGTGGCCCTCGAGGGGGCCGAGCGCGAAGAGAGCGGCCTCACTCTGGTGCGCGATGCCCTCGGGGCTCCGAACGCGCCGATGTTCGTGCTGGCGACGGCCTACGAGCAGCATGCGCTCGAGGCGTTCGAGCTGGGCGTCGTCGACTACCTGCTCAAGCCGTTCAGCGAAGAGCGCGTCGTACAGTGCCTGCGGCGCCTGCACCAGCGGCGCAAGGTCGCCGTCGCCTCGGGTCCGCCGCGTATCGTGGCGCGCCGCAAGCGCAGCCTCGTCTTCCTCGAGGCGCACGAGATCTGGGCTTTCGAGGCGGCCGATCGGCTGACGTTCGTGCACACGACGCACGGCACGTTCGACATCGACCTGTCACTCGCGGCCGTCGAGGCGTCGTTCGGGCGCGCGTTCGTGCGCGTGCACCGAAACTGGCTCGTCAACGCGATGCACATCAAAGAGCTGGAGCGCGACGGGCACGAGACGAAGCTCTTCGTGGGCGCGGGCGTCGCAGAGGCGGGCAGGGGAGTGCGCGTACCCGTGGCCAGGGAGCGTGCGGCCGCCCTGCGCGAGATGTTGCTTACGAACGCGACGGGCTTGAGAAGGCCGTAGCGGGCTGCAAGCGGCAAAGGAGTTGCGGCAGACGGCGCCGCAGCGGGCAAGATTTGGTCGCGCGATCGAGCGCTTCTATAGTAGCGAACACCGTGGCGACGGATCGCTCTCGCCCGCGTCGCAGCCAAGCCGAATGGTCAACCAGGATCTGACGTCCAGAAGTTCCGACCCGCCGCAACGGTCCTTCAAGAACGCGATCGGGCTGATGGTGGCGCAGATCGTCGTGCTGCCGGTGTCGCTCGTCAACAACGCGATGATGGCCCGGTACCTCGGCGCCGACGACTTCGGGAAGATGTACCTCGTCGGCACCATCTGGACGTTCGGCATCCTCTTCATCGAGTGGGGCCAGGGCGGCACCCTGACGGCGATGGTGTCCCGTGATCGCGCCAACATGGGCGACGCGCTCGGCTCGGGCTTGCTCTGGCGCGTGAGCTCGGGCCCGATCGTCTACGGGGTCCTGGCCGTGGGGTGCGCGTGGCTCGGGCGAGGACGCGACCTACAGGTGGCGCTCGCGCTCATGGGCGGAGTCTTCGGCCTCTACACGATATCGGCGGCGGCCCAGGACACGCTCCGTGGCCTCGAGCGAATGCGCGTGCCGGCGATGGCGGTCGTCGCCCAGCAAGTCTTGAACCTCGTCTTCATGGCCCCAACGCTGGTGCTCGGCGGACACCTGCGCGCCGTCCTCGTGGCACAGATCGCGTCCTGGTTCGTCGTCGCCGCGTGGGTGTGGCGCGTGCTTCGGACTTCCACGAAGATCTCCCTCACGGTGCATCGCCGCACGCTGAAGGCGCTGCTCTCCGAGGGGACTCCCTTCCTCGTCCTCAACCTATCGCTCGCCCTGCAACCGAACGTCGACGCCTTCATGCTGGCCAAGCTGGCGCCACTCGAGTCGATGGGATGGCTCGCGGCGGCGAAGAAGCTGGTCGGCGTGCTGATCTTCCCCGTCGGCGCCCTCGCGACGGCGTTCTATCCCACGTGGGTGCGCTTGTGGGGCGAGAACCAGGAGGCCTTTCGGCGGGCCGTTTCCACCGGCTTTCGCGCCTCGACCGTGCTCGTCGCCCCGATCGCGCTCGGCTGCGCCATCTACCCGGACATCGGGATTCGCGCCTTCAGTCGCAACACGTTCGGTCCGGCGGAGGACGACCTGCGCTTGCTGTCGCTCTTCGTCCTCGCCCTCTTCTTCTCGATGCTCCTCGGGGTCGCCATCACCGCGGCCGGGCGCAGTCGCGCGTGGGCCGTCTGCCAGTTCGGATGCGTCGTCGTCAGCGCCGTGCTCGACCCTATCCTCGTGCCGTACTTTCAGACCCACCACGGCAATGGCAGCCTGGGGATCTGCGTCTCCACGGTGGTGAGCGAAGCGTTCATGGTGGCAGGCGGGATGTGGCTCGTGCCGCCCGGCATTCTCAACCGAGCCTTCGCCCGCACCGTCGGGCTGACGGCGATGGCAGCGCTCGCCATGGTGGCCACCGCGCGCGTGCTCTCCCATGTGACGCCCTTCGTCGCCGCTCCCGTCGCGGTCGCTGCCTATGCCGTCTGCCTCTGGTCGATCGGCGGGGTCGATCCCGCTCTTGTCCAGATCGTCACCGATGCCGTCGGGCGTCGTTTTCGACGATCCGCAGACCCCTAGCCCACCGATGGCGGTGGGCATCGCGGCGGAATACGTCCTATCATCGCTCGCGCTGCAGGCGGGACGCAGCGACGGCCTAGATCCATGACGAAAAGCTCACGTTCGAAAGTTCTGGTCACCGGCGGCGCCGGCTTCATCGGCAGGCACCTCGTGGCGCGCCTGGTGGGCGCTGGTACCGACGTCGTCGTCATCGACAACATGAAGCGCGGCAGCCGCGACAAGCTGGCCAAGTACGTCGAGCAGGGGCGCGTGCAGATCGTCGAGGACGACATCCGGCGCGCCGAAGCCTTGAACGCCGCTGCGGCTGGATGCGAGGTCATCTACCACCTCGCCGCTCAGTCCAACGTGATGGGGGCCTCCGACGACCCGACGTACAGTATCACGACGAACGTGGTCGGGACGGTCAACGTGCTCGCTGCGGCGGCATTGGCTGGCGTCAAGAGCGTCGTCTTCACGTCGTCGCGCGAGGTCTACGGCGAACCGCCGGAGCTGCCTGTCGGCGAGGACCGGCCGCACCTCCCGAAGAACCTCTACGGGGCGAGCAAAGTGGCGGGAGAGGCGTACTGTCGCGCGTTCGCGGCGACGAAGGGGCTTCGCGTCGACATCGTCCGGCTGGCCAATGTCTACGGACCGGGCGACAGCGGTCGCGTCATCCCGCTGTGGCTGTCGGCCGCGCAAGCGGGCGAAGATCTGAAGGTCTTCGGTGGCGGCCAGGTCATCGACTTTCTCTGGGTCGGCATGGCCGTCGACGCGCTCCTTCGCGCGACCGAGCTGGGCGTGCCGGCCCCCCTCAACATCGGCAGCGGGGTCGGCACGAGCATCCTCGATCTCGCCACGCGGATCCTCCAGGTCACGGGGTCCAAGAGCCGCGTGGTCCGCATGCCGTCGCGCGACGTCGAGGTGGCGAAGTTCATCGCCGACACGACGCGCATGCGCGCCTTCGGCCTCGTCCCCGAGGCCGACCCATTGCAGCACCTCGCGGAGATCGCTCCGTCGTACGCGCCCCACCGCGGGTAGGGTCCCGCGGTCCGCTACGGGGCTTGAAGGTACTGCGGCTCCGCGCCGGGTCCGGTCAGGGTCTGGAGGAACGCGACGAGGTCGCTCTGGTCGAGCGACGACAAGCCGAGGGGATGGATCTCCTTCGTGCCGGGGTAGCCGCTCATGGAGCCGCCCGCGTTGAAGAACGCGACGACGTTGGCGAGCGTGCCGAATTGCCCGGTGTGCATGAACGTCGGCCGGAGAGCCACGCACCGCAGAATCGGCGTGCGAAACGCGCCGTTCATCGCCGGGGTCACGGCGCTCGGCAGGCGACCGTCGTTGCCGTCGCTGAACGCGCTGAGGCTATTGAGGGGGCTTGCGATAGCGGCAGCGATGCCCGTCGCCCCGCCTTGGTCGTTCGAGTCGATGAAGTTCTGCTGGACGAGCCCTGGCTGGAGCCCCACGTTGTGGAACTGCTGGTCGCTCATGAAGGGCCCCGAGTGGCAGCTCGAGCAGCCGGCCGCCCCGACGAAGAGGGCCGCGCCGCGCTGCGCCGCGGGCGAGACGGGTGCGCCCCCGTGCATCCAGGCGTCAAAGGGCGTGGACCCGCATGTCAGCAGACGCTCGAACGCACCGATGGCCTTGCCCGCATTGACGACGACGCGCGTCACCGCTGTCTGGTTCTCGGGAGTCATCGAATCGTACTCGGCGCCGTCGCCCGGGTAGCCGTGGAACGTGCCGTCGCACGTTGGCGGAGGCGACGAGGGGTTCATCGGCTGACAGCCGGTGAGGGTCGCGCTGAGGGCAGGGAACTGCGTCGTGTCTGCGAGATCCGGAATCGACCCGAAGACCGCCTCGTAGTCGGCCCGATACTCGCTGTTGCTGTAGATCTGCTCGGCCATGAACAGGCGCGAGCTGTTCATCTCGACCACCGTCTCGAGCGGCCCGAAAGGCTGGTTATAGAGCGCGTCGTGCTTTCCGTCCCACATGACGAGCTTCGCCTGCCCCACGTCGAGCAGCGACGGCGCTCGGCGCCGGCCCCAGCCCGCTCCGAGAGAGATCTGCATCTGGAACGATCGGGTGTCGGAGAACCCGCTCGTGGGGAGATGACACCCCGCGCACGCGACGCGGCCCGTCTGCCCCGAGGTGCCCAGGGTCCCGGGCCCGCCGTTGTTGTCTGCGTCGAGGAGCGGACCGGAGAACGAGGGATCGAAGAAGAGCTTTTGCCCGAAGGCGGCGGCCGCGCCGCTATCCGCGTAGGCGTTCGTCACGTCCGGCGGAGCGCCCGGCAAAGGCATCGGCGAGAGCGCCTGGAGCGCCGCCCACCCCGCGTCGGTGAGCACCGGCTCCGGATCGCCGGCATCCGTCGTGTCGGTGGTCCCAGAGGGCGGCGAAAGCGACGCCGAGCAAGCGCTGGACGCGCCGACCACCGCCAACAGCTGGATCGTCGCTCGAGCCCATGCGGGACAACTCAGTAGGCCATGCATGGGAACAATGCAGTGTTCCAGGCTGGCGCGACGACGCCACTCTTGATTCCCAAATCGTCCCAATGCCGCCTCGTCTCCGTGCATTGGTGCTCATGCATGAAGGCGTAGGGCCTATCTTGCGAGCACACGAGCTCGTCCTGGGCGCCCTCGTGATAGAAGACGTCACCAAAGGTAACCGTCACGGGACCTTGCAAAGAGAACCCGTTGTTCGGGTATTGCATGCACCCCGCTGGCTGGCCGTCCATGAAGGCGTACAGCAGATTCGAAGAGACGTAGATATCGTACTTCGTCATCCGATCCATACCGGCATGCTCGAACGGCGGGTCGGCCGGTGGGATGGATGGTAGCGACGGGTAGTCCGTGAACCAGCCGTCGACGTCCATGATCGCATGATCGGGGGCCTGATTGTTGACCGCCCAGGGCTTGCCGTCGAACTCTCCGTGGAACGCCTCGGCCTCGAAGCGCATCGACGGACCGATGATGGGCTGGACCAGCAGGAAATTGCTGTTCTTATTGGCGAACCCATCCTCAATGGGCGCGGGCTGATCGGTAAAGATGAGCTGCGGATAGCGCCGGTCGGTCGTGACGGTGTCCACCGAAAACGTGACGTGCACGAACGTCGACGAGTCGACGGTTGCGTGCGAAACCGCCGTGAAGCGGAGCGAGCCGGTCACGTCTTGCTCGTCGTCGTCGAACACGTCCCAAAACTGGCCGAGAAACTGCCCGAACGCCAGCAGCGGCACCTTGTTCGGCAGAGGGTTGTCGACCTCGTAGGCGCCCGCGTTGAACACCGGGGACGTCCAGTAGCCGCACGCGCCCTCGCCATAGGGGCAGGGCGCCTGCGGCGAAGCGTCCGAGTCGCACGAGCAAGACGCGGGGTCGGGCGTGGGCGTGAACGTCCCGGCGTCGGCGTTCACGTTGAATCCCTCGTACCAGTCCCAGGCCGACGGATCGTGGGGTTGCGGCGTCACCTGGACGTAGGAGCGCGCGATCGGGATCGGAGAGTTGCTCCCGAGCCTCATGAGGGGCAGGCCTCCGTCGTTGGACCCGACGTCGTATTGGCCATTGATGTACACCTCACTGGTGGGCGAGGCGGAGGCGAGCTGCTCGAGGGTAAAGAGCGGCTGGTGGCTGGACGCGTTCACCGATTGCGGCGACAGAAACCCTTGGAACGGGCAGCCCGAAGAGAGCGCCTCGATGACGAGCGTCGTCGGGCCCGTGATCCCCGACCACTCCAGGTGCCACAACGGGCCCGGGCCCTGGCTCGCCGCGCGGCGAAAGCGCTCTTGCCCTGCGGACAGCTCCGTGTGGACCATCTGTGAGTTGTAGAGGACGTAGTCGAGCGGGATCGTTCCGGGCGCTTGCTGCGTCAAGATCTGGAAGGCGGGGGCCGGCGGCGTCGAGTCGCCATGGTGGGCGCTGACCTGCGCGCTCGTGAAATAATACTCGTTGTATTCCATGAGCGTTTGCCCGGCGACGACGAACGCGTTCTCGGAGTGATACACGGCGGTCGTGGTCGAGCTCGACGACGCGGGAACGTAAAACACGATGCCGTCGTCTCGCCCGCCTTGGGTCAGCAGCGTGGCGCGCAGAGTGGCTTCGGTCGTGTAGATCTTGGGGCGAGTCTCGCGCCAACCCACCTCGTCGGTGTACGGGTGGACCGCGACGGCGTAGACGGGAACGGTCCCCGCCGTCGCCTCCGGATACACGTAGCCAAGCGTCGGGCTCGACGGGACGTTGGCCGACCACGCGTACTGGTTGAAGTAGGACTGCCCGGCGTCGGGGTTCGACAGGCTGTTGCCGACGTTGTTCGGAAGGTCGTACGCCTGCCTTAGCCCCGCGCAGCGGTAGATGCCGTTCTTTATCGTGATGGATCCGTCGGAGTTCTTCGTCACGTCGGCCGGATCGGGCAGGGGGTACACGCGGTAGTCGACGGCGTTGTCGACCGGATTGAAATCGATACCAACCGAGTCCTCACGTTGCGTCGCCGTAACGTTGGTCAGCATCGGGAGTGTGCCGCCCAGGTTCCCGGCAGGGCCGGCGTCGAGCTGACCGATCACCACGCCCACCCCCGGGTCGGTCGAACCGGGACCGCCGGGCGCCGCTGGCGAGTGACTACCGGAGCTACAAGCTACGAAAATCGAGCCGATCGCGAGCGGTACCGCGACCGCGAGCGGTAGAAGGAGTCGCATGGAATGCGGCATCAGGCCTCCGAAACGAGGTCACGCCTCACAGCGAGGCGGCCTCAACATAGCATTCTCCTCGACCGCCAGGCGACGGAGACGCTGGAGGGGGCCCCTCAGCTCAGACCACTCAAGATGCTTTGCACGTACCTCTGCACCGTGAACTTCTCGAGGACCCACTGGCGCGCGGCTGCCCCGACGCGCGCCGCCTCGTCCGGGTGATCGAGCAGCCGGCGAATGGTGTTTCGCATGTCGTCCACGTCGCCCGCCCGTACGAAGAACCCCGTCTCGCCGTGACGGAGGAAGTCCTCGACGTAGGGATTACGCGTCATGACGACCGCCTTTCCCATGGCCATTCCCTCGAGCGCCACCGTCACGCCGCTCATCATCGCGCGCTCGAGGGGCACGACGACGACGGCCGACTCGGCGTAGAGCGCGCGAAGGTTGACGTAGTTGCCCCACGAGCGCATCTCGACGAAGGGCGGGACTTCTCGGGTGATGGCCTTGGCCGAGTAGCGCCACTGCGTGTCCGCGGCGATCTTGAGCGGAACACCGAGCGGCCCCGCGGCCTCGATGAGCATGCCGTAGTCCCGATTGATCGCGCCCGCCGAGCAGACCTGGCGTTGCTGCGGGGCGGCGGCGTCCGGGCGGAAGAAGTCGGTGTCGACGCGCGAGCCTACGACCGTGATGCGCGCGCGGGGGACGCCGTATTGCTCTTCGAGCTCCCGCCGGCTGTGCGACGAGAGGCAGAAGAAGTGATTGACCAGTCGTCCGAGTCGTAGCGTGCCGAGCGCAAGGCGGCGCTTCATGCTCGCCACGTTGTGGACGAGCATCCCGATACGCTTTCGCCTCCGCAGCGCCGCGTGGACGGCGAGGTACTGGATCCCCGGATACTCTTCGCCGAGGTAAATCGTCTCGCGATCCCAGGTGGCCCAATACGCGGAGAGCGCGAAGCGAACCAGGCTCGCCGTCGAACCGGGGTTCATTCCCCGATCGACCATCGCGAGCACCTGCGAGAAATGGCGCTCCTCCAAGAACGACGCGTACTCGGCCTTCGGAGCCCGGCCCGCTCGGGCCGCCTCGAGGGTCTGCGCCGGCTCGCCGACCGTGATGAACGCCGAGTTGTCGAGCATCCTAGGCTCCTGCCGTCACTTGATCGCCTGAAGGACCCACGTGATGTCCGAGATCGTGGCGAAGTGGTGCCCGAAGAAGAGTTGTACGCTCACGGGCGCGCGCGCGAGCAGCGGGCTCCTCATGTGGAGCGCGCGGCTGCGGATCGAGAAGCGCGCCTTCGTGTAGTAGTTGAAGCCCGAGTGCTCGGTGGCGCCGTCGGGCGTGAAGTAGTTCATCGTGTCTTCCGAGAAGAAGCGCACATGCGTCGGATCCGTCGCCGCCCCGTACGAGTTGTAATACGGGACTTTGATGAGAACCGTGCCGCCGGGAGCGAGGATCCGGTGAAGCTCCTCGAGGACTTTCACCGTGTCGGGCAGGTGCTCGAGGACGTTGTGCATGAGGATGTCTTCGACGCTCGACTCGTCGAACGACCAGGGGATCTTCGTGAGATCCTGGACGTACCGGACGCTCGGCCCGGGGACGACGTCGACCCCCTCGTACCCGGGGTACACGTCCGCGCCGCATCCGATATTGAGCTTTAGCTTGCTACGAGGGGAGCGTCCCTCGCCTCCGAGGCCGGAGGTCTGCCTTCTCGTGGACTGCACGTCGGAATCGGTACACGAGCCATCGGGAGGCCGCAACCGCCCCTGACCGGCCGCTTCAGGGTGCGCGATTGCGCCGAGCGCCGCTCAGTTCGACGAGGACGTCGGCGATGCGGTTTGCGTTCTTGCGCATGTCGAACCGCTCTTCGCCGAACTCACGCGCGGCCCGGCCCATCCGAGCTCGAAGGGCCGGACTGGACGCGAGCCGCTCGAGGCGGTCGCGCAGCGCGCCGGCGTCGTCGCGGTCGATGAGGAAGCCCGTCTCGCCGTCGCGCACCGCT
>Ga0302325_10001684_pt1 | contig 55643 bp, 43 predicted proteins | sample Palsa_T0_2_FD_201948 | JGI IMG/M metagenome (GOLD analysis project Ga0302325, IMG submission 201948) | Peat permafrost microbial communities from Stordalen Mire near Abisko, Sweden - Palsa_T0_2 | ecosystem: Environmental > Terrestrial > Soil > Palsa > Peat permafrost | place: Sweden: Abisko... | reverse complement strand
TGGTAACTTACACTATAGCAACTAAAACCAACTTCCGACCATGCGCCAACCGCTCATCCGCCTTTTCATCCTTTGCACACTTGTCGCCGGCCTCCACAACGACCCGCAGGCACAAGTCGAACCTACGCCATTTGCCTATACCATTACGAAAACCGCTATCGTCTCTCATGGCGCCGTGGTCTCGGCTCACCCGCTCGCCAGCAACGCCGGCGTGGCCATGCTGAAAAAGGGCGGAAATGCCTTCGACGCCGCCATCGCCACCCAGTTAGCCCTGGCCGTCGTATACCCCGGCGCCGGCAACATCGGCGGCGGCGGATTCATGGTCGCACACCTGGCCTCCGGAAAGGACCTCGCACTGGACTTCCGGGAAAAAGCCCCTGCTGCGGCAACCCGCGATATGTACCTCGACTCGGCAGGCAACCCGCGCACCGACCTCAGCCAGAACGGACACCTGGCCTCCGGTACGCCCGGCACCATCGCCGGCATCTTCCAGGAACTCCACTACGCCAAGCTACCCATCACCACACTCATCCAGCCGGCCATCGACCTGGCGGAAAACGGCTTCGTCATCACCGCGGCGGAAGCCCGCGGGCTCAACGGCACACAGACCGCATTCAAAAAATACAATACCGTCACGCCCGTCTTTGTAAAGGAAGGAGGTTGGAAAGCCGGCGATACCCTCATCCAGAAAGACCTGGGCAAAACCCTGCGCCGCATCCGCGACAATGGCGCCATTGGGTTTTACGAGGGCGAAACGGCACGCCTGATACTGGAAGAGATGCAACGCGGCAAGGGGATCCTGACAGGAGCGGACCTCAGCGGGTATACCGCGAAATGGAGAACGCCCACAGTCTTTCCCTATAAAGAATACACCGTGGTCACGATGCCGCTGCCTAGCAGCGGCGGCGTTGTCCTGCAGCAAATGCTCAAGATGGTGGAGAGTCAGCCCATCGGCCAATACGGCTTCGAATCCGTGAAAGCCGTGCACCTGATGACCGAAGTCGAACGCCTTGCCTATGCCGACCGCGCGCAATACCTGGGCGACCGCGACTACTACTCGGTGCCCGTCGATACGCTCACCAGCCAGACCTACCTGCACACGCGGATGGCTTCCTTTCAATCGGACAAAGCCGGTAACAGCAAAGACATCGGCGCCGGCCTCCTCTCACCCAAGTCGGAAGAGACCACCCACCTGGACGTCGTCGACAACGACGGCAATGCCGTCTCCATCACCACTACCCTGAATGGCGGATACGGCAGCAGAGTCGTCGTCGGCGGCGCCGGCTTCTTCCTCAACAACGAAATGGATGACTTCAGCGTCAAGCCCGGCGTTCCTAATATGTATGGCGCCGTCGGAACGGAAGCCAACGCCATCGCCCCGGGCAAACGCATGCTCAGCTCCATGACACCGACCCTCGTACTTGAACATGGAAAGATCTTCCTCGTGGTTGGCACCCCGGGCGGCACCACCATCACTACCTCCGTATTTCAGACCCTCATCGATATCATCGATTTCGGCCTCAGCACCGAAGACGCCGTCAACCTGCCCAAATTCCACCACCAATGGCTACCCGATGAACTCTTTGTAGAACCTGCTTTCCCTGCCAATACCCGTGACCAGCTGATGAACATGGGCTACAAGGTCACCCAGCGGGGAAGCATCGGCCGCACCGAAGTGATCAAAGTCACTCCCGGCGGCAAAATTGAAGCCGTCGGCGATAGCCGCGGCGACGATACCGCAATTGGTTATTAAAAGAAAATTTTATGAATACTTTAGGCACTACCTACCTGGATTCGGCGATCAAACGCTTCCTCACCTACAAAACACTGGGCGATATGACCTTCGCCCAACTGGAAGAAAAGGATTTTTATTTCTCTCCTTCCGAAGAAAGCAACAGCATCGCCGTTATCATCCAGCACATGCATGGCAATATGCTTAGCCGCTGGACCGACTTCCTGACAACCGACGGAGAAAAAAAGGCCGCAACAGGGACGAGGAATTCAACCCGCCCAGCTGCTCCAAAGCACAACTGCTGACCCTTTGGGAGGAGGGCTGGCGCTGCCTGATCGACACGCTTCGCACCCTGAAGGACGAAGACCTCCTCAAAACGATCACCATCCGGCACGAACCCCTGATAGTCATCGACGCCATCAACAGACAGCTCGCCCATTACCCCCACCATGTCGGCCAGATCGTATTCCTGGGAAAGATGATCCGCGACCATAACTGGCAAAGTCTTTCTATTGCAAAAGGCGATTCGAAATCCTTCAACAAAGCCATGGAAATACGACATAAACGTTAAACTTTCACCAGTACCCCGGACCTACCCTAAAAGGGGGAAATTGGTACCGAATTTGCAACGGCACCATATATAGTTTAATTTTGCCACCAGAAACGGACAACCCCTGAGAAAGATCTGGAAAATACTTCGTAACACATTACTGGTTTTAATATTATTACTGGTTTCGTTATGGGCCCTGATACAGGTGCCGGCCGTCCAAACCTGGCTCGTATCCAGGGTTACGGTAAGGCTGTCCCACGATCTTCATACGACCATCCGGATCAAACGGGTGAATTTCTCCCTCTTTAACAAAATGCTCCTGGACTCCATCGTAGTGGAGGACACCAACAAAGACACCCTCTTATACGCCGGAAGGTTAAAGGTCAATATCACCGACTGGTTTTTCTTCAAAGACAAAGCCCAACTGCAATATATCGGCCTCGAAGATGCCACCATCAAGCTGCAGCGAACTGACTCTGTCTGGAACTATCAATTTCTCGTCGATTATTTCTCGGCATCCCCCGACAAAAAACCCAAAGACCCCAGTGATACCGTCAAGGGTTTGCAGCTCGATCTCAAAGATGTGGAACTGGCCAATATCCACTTCCTCAAACGCGACGGCTGGCGCGGGGAGGATATGGATCTGCATCTCAAAGGCCTCAGCCTGGACGCCGATACGATCAGCTTCACCAACAAGATCGCCCGCATCAATAGCCTCACCTTCACCCGCCCCGATTTCATTCTCTCCAATTACGATGGACGCCGCCCGACACCACCCGATGACACTTCCACCATCGTCAACGACCCCCTTCACCTTCGTTTGAACCCTGCCGGCTGGGACCTAACCGCCTCGAGCATCACTATACAAAACGGCTCCTTCCAGCATATTGAGACGGCCGACACCGTACAGAACGCCTATTTCGACGGCAACCACATCTTTTTCTCCGCCGTCAATACCAGCTTTACCAATCTTACACTCAACCGCGACACCATCACCGCACAGCTCCTGCTAAGCACAAAAGAGCGCAGCGGCCTCGAAGTAAAACGACTCAGCTCCCGTATCAAATGGTTTCCTGAAGCCATGGAATTCGGCCGGCTCGACCTGCAGACAAACAAAAGTCATTTGCGCAACTTCTTCGCCATGCGGTTCAAGACCCTCGACGATATGTCCGACTTCGTCACCCGCATCCACATGGAAGGCCATTTCACCGATTCGGAGATCGACACCGACGATATCGCATATTTTGCGCCGGAACTCCGGAACTGGGCCAAACACATCCACCTGACCGGCGACATCCAGGGTCTGGTATCTGACCTGCGCGGCCGCAAAGTCGTCGTCGAAGCCGGCAAGAACACCGTACTCAACGGAGATTTCCATCTCAGGGGACTACCGGATCTCGAAAAGACCTTTATCGAATTCAAGTCCAACGAATTCAAGACCACCTACGAGGATATGGCCTCGCTCATCCCCTCGATCAGGACCGTACAACAGCCCCGCCTCGACCGCGTCACCTGGCTGCGATTCAGCGGAGACTTTACTGGCACTCCGCGCGACTTTGTCACCAAAGGCACGATCGAAACCAACCTTGGCACACTGGAAACAAACCTGAACATGAAATTGCCGGCCTTTGGCCCTTCCGTATACTCCGGGACCATCGGCACCGACAGCTTCTATCTGGGCCAATTCATCGACAACGATAACCTGGGCCGTATCGCCTTCCAGGGTAAGATCGACGGTACCGGCCTAAAAACCGGCACCCTCTCCGCCACCCTCAACGGCATGATCGACAACCTGGAATTCAACCAGTACACCTACCGCCATATCCAGGTCAACGGCGCAGTAGCCAAGAAGAAATTCAACGGGGAACTCATCGCCAGCGATCCCAACCTGGACGCTCACCTCAATGGACTGATCGACTTCAGTCAGCAACAGCCTAAATTTGACTTCGAAGCACAAGTCACAAAGGCCAACCTCACCAAACTCCACTTCGCCAATCAACAGGTTGAATTCGACGGAAAGTTCAAATGCAATTTTACCGGCGATGATATCGATAACTTCCTCGGCAAGGCCAGCATCTACGATGCCTCTCTTTTCAAGAACGGCGAGCGCGTATCTTTTGACTCCCTCACCCTCGAGTCCAGCGTTCTCGACAGCAATAAGACCATCACAGTCGTGAGCAACGAATTTGACGGCGCCATCGTCGGTCAGTTCTCCATCCATGACCTGCCCGCATCCTTTCAAACCTTCCTCAACAAATACTATCCCAGTTATATAAAACCGGCAAAGGCCGTACCCGCCAACCAGAACTTCACCTTCGTCATCGACACCAAGAACGTGAACGAATACATCGATCTGTTCAATAAAGACCTCACAGGTTTTAGTAACTCGAATATCAGCGGCCGTATCGATACGAAAAATAACCTCCTGGACCTCAACGCCGATATCCCTCAGTTCAACTACAAGAACGTCGCCTTCAACCACCTTATCGTCAGAGGCCGGGGTAACCTCGACAGCCTGAGCATGATCGACAGTATCGGCGACGTCTCCATCAACGACAGCCTGCATTTTCCGGGCACCCGCATCCAACTGCGCTCGTCCAACGACCTGACCAGTATCCAGGTCATCACCAGCGCCAACCAGACGCTCAACTCCGCCAATCTCTCGGCACGCGTACAAACCATGCCTACCGGAGTGAAGGTCATCTTCGATCCCTCCACCTTCGATATCAATAGCAAGACCTGGCACATCGACAAAGACGGGCAACTGGCTTTCGAAAGCAATTACCTCTCCGCTGATGGCCTCCATATCCATAGCGGCGACCAGAACATCGCCGTAACGACCCATCCCTCGGGCGAAGGCAACTGGAACGATATCCACGTCGATCTCACGAAGATCAATATCGGCGACTTTACACCCTATCTCGTAAAATCCGAGCGGCTCGAAGGCCTGCTCACCGGGAGCGTCGATATGACCGACCCCTTCGGCAAGCATACCATCACCTTTAAAGGACAGGCCGATCAATTCCGGTTCGCCAATGACTCCATCGGTCACCTGGAACTAGCTGCCGATTATCAAAAAACGACCGGCGCCATCCATGCCACCTTGCATTCCGACAACAAGAACTATCATCTCGATGGCACCGCCACCATCAACACCGACAGCACCGCGGGCCCGGCCATCGATATCGTTACCGACGTCGCGGACCTGAAAGTGGACCTGCTGGAAAAATACCTCGGCGGCATCTTCACCAACTTCACTGGCCATGCCACCGGCAAACTACATATCACCGGCCCCTCCTCCCACCTCTATTATCTTGGAACGGTACAGTTGAAGGAGGCTTCACTAAAAGTGGCCTACACGCAATGCACCTACAAGATCGCCAACGCAACCATCCAATTTAAAAAGGATACCATCGATTTCGGCACTATCCAGCTAAAAGACCGTCTTGGCCATACAGCCGAGCTCACCCGCGGCCGGTTGTTCCACCACGCCTTTGACGATCTGGGTTTTGATTTCGAACTCAATACCAATCGCCTTCTGCTGCTCGACACCAAGGCCACCGACAACAACCAATTCTATGGCATGGTCGTAGGCAAGGCCCGCTTGACCCTGTCTGGCCCGGAAGAGAATATGCAGATGAATATCAAAGGGGAACCCACGGATAGCTCCAACATCTATTTGCCTCCTTCCATCAGCAGGGAAAGCGGTCAGGCCGATTTTATCCAGTGGCGCGTTTATGGTAAGGCCATGAAGGCCCTGGTAGGGTATAATAAAAGCAGCAACATCACCGTCAACCTGGACATGTATGCGAACAACTACGCCAACATCTATCTCATACTCGACCCACTTACAGGTGACATCATAAAAGCCAATGGCCACGGTAACCTGGTGCTTCGCGTCGGAACAACCGAAGACCTTACACTAAAAGGCCGCTATGACATCGACCGGGGCCTGTATAATTTCACCTTTCAGTCGTTTATTCACAAACCCTTCGTCCTAAGCGAAGGCGTAGGCAATTATATCCAGTGGACCGGCAATCCGTACGACGCCAGTATCGGCATCCAGGCGGTGTTCACCGCCGAGAATGTCAGGTTCAGCGATCTGGGCCTCACAGGCGCGAACAGCCTGGATATCCAGGACGCCAACGTCCGCCGCTATCGCGGTAATATCCTGGTCATCGCCAACCTTTCGGGCAAATACACGGCGCCCAATATCAGTTTTCAGATCGATCTCCCGCCTGGAAGCCCGCTGCGAAACGACCAGGACGCACAGACCTTGCTCCAACGCATCCAAAACGACCCCAATGAGCTCAACAAACAGGTGTCCTGCCTCGTTGTGCTCAACAGCTTCGTGCCCCTTTCCAACAGCACCAACAGCTTTGACGCTTCCGGCGCCGTAGGCAATGTCGTGGTCAACAGCATCTCCGGCGTCATCTCCAACGCCTTCTCCAAACAAGTCTATAACCTGCTTGCACGCGTCTTCAAGGATAAAAGCCTGCGGGTCAATTTTAATACCACCCTGTACAACGGCAACTACCTGATCTATAATGATCCGGACATCAGCTCCCTAAACTATAACCGAACCAACCTGAACCTGTCCATCGGCAAGAGTTTTCTGGATGAAAAGCTGACCATGACCGTAGGCAGCGCCCTGGATTTCGGTATGACACCCGCGCAGGTACAGGCAGCATCCTTCCAGTTCCTGCCCGATATCAATGCGGAATTTAAGATCACCCCCGACGGCCGCGTGGCCCTCACCCTGTTCTATCGAGATTCCTATAACTATCTGTCTACCGCCAACCATACTCAAAACAGTTCCGGCACCAGTATTTCTTACCGGCGCGACTTCGATCGCATCGACGAACTCTTTAAAAAGAAAAAGAAAAAGAAAAAAGAACAACCCATTGCGCCAACGCCGCCAACGGGCATTCCGGCAAAAAGCGTCACCAAAGAGGATCCTACGCCCCCTCCCGCAGCCACACCAACTACCGGCACACCGCCGGCAAACGCCACCAAACAATAAACCCCCAGGCCACAACACCTGAGGGTCAATCTCATCCTACCTGCCTTATCGCTCTACTTTAATATCTCGTGACCCAATTTATCCCGCTTGGTTGTCAAATATTTTTCGTTGTGTGGATTGGGTTCCATCTCGATCGGTACAGTCTCAACGATCTCCAGTCCATACCCTGACAGACCCGCCCGTTTGCGCGGGTTGTTGCTGATCAACCGGAGCTTGCTGATACCCAGATAACGCAGGATCTGCGCACCTACGCCATAGTCCCGCTTATCCATCGGGAACCCCAGGTGCAGATTGGCTTCCACCGTATCCATACCCTCTTCCTGTAACTTATAGGCTTTCAACTTATTCACCAGGCCGATACCCCGGCCCTCCTGGTTCATATACAGGATCACCCCCTGTCCTTCCTGCTCTACTAATTTCATGGCCTCCTCCAGTTGCTCACCACAATCGCAGCGGAACGAACCCAGGATATCTCCCGTAAAACAGGAAGAGTGAACTCTTACCAAAACAGGTTCGCCCGGCTTCCACTCCCCTTTTATCAGGGCAAGGTGCTCATTATCGGTGTTCTTCTCTTTGAAAGCCACCAGCTTGAAATGGCCGAATTTGGTGGGCATATCGACCCGCACGATCTCCTCGATCAGCGAATCGATCTTCAGCCGGTACTCAATGAGGTCTTTTATAGAGATGACCTTAAGATCAAACTTCCTGGCGATCTCCAGCAACTGCGGCAACCGGGCCATCGAGCCGTCTTCGTTCATGATCTCTACCAGCACCCCCGCAGGCTCAAACCCGGCCAGCCGGGCCAGGTCGATGGTGGCCTCCGTATGACCGGCGCGCCTGAGGACGCCTCCCCGTTTTGCACGTAAAGGAAAGATATGTCCCGGACGACCCAGGTCAGTTTGTTTGGTGGCCGGATCGATCAGCGCCTGTACCGTCGCCGCCCGGTCCCGGGCCGAGATGCCCGTGGTACAACCATGCCCCAGCAGGTCCACGCTCACCGTAAAAGGCGTCTCGTGTAATGCCGTATTGTTGTTTACCATCAGTTCCAGGCCCAATTCGTCGCAGCGTTCCTCCACCAGCGGGGCGCAGATAAGCCCCCTGCCTTCCTTACTCATGAAATTGATGATCTCGGGGGTCACATTCCGGGCCGCCGTAATGAAATCTCCCTCATTTTCACGGTCTTCGTCATCCACAACGATCACAAGCTTCCCCTTTTTTATGTCTTCAATGGCACTTTCAATACTAGATAACATTATAATCAGATTTAGGTGAACGGTGAACCCAGCGCCGGTCCACCTGCAAAATTAACAATAAAAACGCGGGAAAGTTAGCAAAGGATGCCCGGCCTTGCCCGCCACTCCCAAGGCGACCCCCGCCCTGCTCCACCGCCCTCCGGCCCCGGTCACCCCTGGCCCCCAACGCCCCCGGACCAAACCCAGCCGCGGGCTTCCCCGTCCGCGCGACCCCATTCCCGGCTGCCGCACCCTGCAAAAAAATGCGGCCTTTTAGGTGCGGTCTTTTTTGTTTATAACTTGTCAATATAAAATGATGGCGCCCAAGCAGCATTTTTCCTATTTTGCTTTTCTTTAACATCTCCGACCTACCCCCACATTCTGTGGAATTTCCGGAGATTCTGCCTGCCATACTGTTAATGATTTCTTAATACCCGATTGAGTCCAGTCCTGCAAAACCTATATTTCTTTGCACGCGCAAAACAACCAATTATGATAAAACGACTGCTCTTATCGGCATTCACCTTATTGACTGTTCTTTACTCCTTTGGGCAGGAAACAACCTCTCAAATGCTGGGGAGCGTTAGCCAAAAAGGCGCCGGCCTGGCCGGAGCCACGGTGGTCGCGCTACACGTCCCAACCGGAACAAAGTACACCACTACGACTCGTAAGGACGGCCGCTACAACCTGGATGGTCTCCGCGTAGGCGGTCCCTACATCCTGACCGTCACTTATGTAGGCTTTACAGAACAAAAAACGGAAAACATCTTCCTGACACTCGGCCAGGATTACACCGGCGATTTCCAAATGGTCTCGGACATCAAAACACTCGAAGTAGCTACCGTGTCCGCCGGCCGCCAGAACAAGATCTTCAACACCAACCACACCGGTGGCCAGGAGCTGATCACCCATGATCAGATCCTGAAACTGCCGACCATCAACCGGTCCATCCAGGACTACACCCGGCTCGAGCCTACTTCCAACGGCTCCAGCTTCGGCGGTCGCAGCTCTCAGATGAACAACATCACGGTCGATGGCGCCAACTTCAACAACGGTTTCGGTCTCGCCGCCACCATCGGTGGTCAAACCGGCGCCCAGCCTATCGCCCTCGACGCCATCGACCAGATCCAGGTCAATGTCTCTCCCTATGACGTAAGACAAGGCAGCTTCACCGGCGCCGGCATCAACGCCGTCACCAAAAGCGGTACCAACACCTTCCAGGGTTCCGTCTATACCTATCTCAAAGGTCCGGGCACTCAGGGTTATCGCGTGGAGAACAATGAGGTAGCCAGATCGCAGTTCAGCTATTACACCCGCGGGGCCTATCTCGGTGGCGCTTTTATCCCCGACAGGCTGTTCTTCTTCGCCAGCTACGAAGAAGTAAACCAAACCGCGCCAGCCTACACGCAGGTGGCCTCTTCCGCCGGGCAAACCGCCCAATCCGGAATCGTTTCCCAGGCGACAGTGAATGAGCTGGACTCGCTGAAATCGTTCCTTGGCTCCAAGTACAACTACAATCCCGGCACTTACCAGGGTTATTCCTTCGTGACCAACAGCAAGAAGGTTACCGCCAAGGTGGACTGGAACATCGACAATGCCAACGTCCTGACGCTGAAATATAACCGCCTGCGTTCCTACTCCCAGGAGCCGCAGAGCACCAGCCGCACAGGTACCGGCTACGGCAAAGGTCCTGCCTATTACAACTATACCTACGGTCTTCCGTTCAGCGGCAGCGGGTACTCCATCAACAACAACGCCGATATCTTCATCGCGGAGTTGAATACCCGTTTCGGGAACAGGCTGTCAAACAAGTTTCAGGCTGGTTTTACCCGTGAGCGCGACCCACGTTCGCCGGGAACCAGCAACCCCTTTCCATTTGTCGATATCCTTAACGGCACCGGCAATACTTATGGTTCGCAGATCCTGACCTCTTTTGGGTATGAGACCTATACTTACGGCAACTATATCAATACGAACGTTTACCAGATATCGGATATCGCTACCTTGTACCAAGGTGCGCATGAGATCACCTTCGGCACCCAGGACTATAGCCGCAAATATACCGACGCCTTCGCGCCAAACTACGCCGGCGGTTACCAGTTCCCTTCGCTCCAGGCCTTCTACAATGCCGCTAACGGCGGCGCAGTTGTAGATCGCTATTTCCAGGAATGGTCGAATATCCCCGGTGGCCCCTTCCCGCAGTATTCCGCAGGGTCCACGGAGATCGGCATCTTTGCACAGGATAAATGGCGCATAGTACCCAATTTTACCCTGATCTATGGTCTGCGTTTCGACGAGACCATTTACAAACAGATCTATCTGGACAATCCCTATTTCGACGCCCTGACATTTGCAAACGGCAAGAGCTACAATATCGGTAAAGCTCCCGGCAACGCCGCGCTGTTGGCTCCCCGCGTAGGCTTCAACTGGGACGTATTCGGCAACCACCAAACCCAGGTAAGAGGCGGCGCCGGCTGGTTCGACGGTCCTCCCCCCTTCGTATGGCTGGCCAACCAACCGGGTAACAACGGGGTGCTGATCGCCAGCGGTAACTTTACCAATGTACCCATTACTACCAACGCCATTACCAATCCTCCGGCAGGCGTAAATACCGCGCCGCCCGCCAAGGTGCAGAGCGCTACCAGCTATGGAGCAGCCGTGACCAGCCCCAACTTCAAATACCCCACGGTCATCAAATCCAGCCTCGCCATCGACCAAAAAGTGGGTGACGGCTGGGTCTTCACCGCCGAAGCTTCTTACTCCAAAGATGTCAACGCAGTGTATTTCTCCAATCTGAACCTCAACGAAAGCAATGCCTTCGCCATCGACAACGGCGGCGACCATCGACTCCGTTATCTCACGGCAACAGCCAACAGTAACAAGTATTATTATGGCGCCGGCGGCGCTACCCAGGCGAATCCCAACCTCAGTACCGCCATTCTCCTGGCTAACACCAATAAGGGTTATGCCTATACCCTCACGGGGCGGATACAGAAGACCTGGCAGAACCTGCACGTCAGTGTAGCCTACACCTATAGCCAGTCCAAGAACGTAGCCACCGGCGGTAGCACGGCTTCCACGCTGTGGAGCGGCCGCGACGTAGGCAACGCCGATCCCAACGCCGCCAATCTGTCCTATGCCGATTGGTACCAACCTCACCGTGTGATCGCTTTCGCCGATTACAGAGTGGCCTACGGCAAGAACTTCGCGACCAGCGTGGGTATGATCTTCGAAGCCGTACCGGTTGGCGTAGGTTCCTATACCTACGGCGGCAGCGACGTGAACGGCGACGGTAACAGCGGCACCAATCTGATCTATATTCCGCGCAGCCAGAGCGATATCAACCTCGTCAAGGTTGGCTCCGGCGGAACCGGCACGGGCGCCTCCACCGACCCGCGCACGGCGTCCCAGATCTGGAACCAGCTGAACGACTTTATCAGCCAGGACCACTACCTGAGCAGTCGCCGTGGCAAGTACGTACAGGCTAACGCCGTCGTATTCCCCTGGTGGAAACACGCCGATCTGAACGTCACCCAGGACTTCTACTATTATACAAAAAAAGCAGGTAAACATACGATCCGCTTATCTATGGACCTGATCAATATTGGTAACTTCCTGGATAGGAACTGGGGCGTCCAGAAACAACAATCGACCTCTACTCCGCTGACTTTCGAGGGTATGGCAGCAGACGGCAAAACGCCGTCGTTCTCCTTCCCCTATGTCGATGCGACCAACCAGGTTCCACTGGTTAACAGCTACACCGACAACACCGGGATCAACTCCCGCTGGCAGGCTCAGTTCGGTATAAGATATCTCTTCAACTAAAAACAAAAGTCCCGCGTATCTGCGCGGGACTTTCTTATGGTGGCGGCCTCTGGCCGCCACCTTTTTATTTCCCCCAACCCCACAACAGGAACTCGGGCATCGCCCTGCCCCAGGTAGCCACTTCATGACGTCCACCCGCGATCTCCAGGTAACGGACATCCCGCTGCAGGTCATACCCCTTGGCAGCCAGCTCTCCTATAAGATCCAGCGTGTCATCGATCGAGTCGATGATCCCATTGTGATTGCGATCCTCCTGCTCATCTTCGGTCCCACACTCAAAAAAGAATTTTAGCCAGGGACAAAAGCTTCCGTTCCGCACCTCCTCATGCATGATCCTGTCCCTCGTCTCCGTATAGCCGGGATCATCCTTGTCTACCTTCCTCCACCAGAAACTTCCCGAAAAAAGCCCGGCACGAGTAAACTCCTGCGGATGGTGCCACACGATATCCAATGCACTGAGCGCGCCGAGGCTGAACCCCGCAAAAGCCTTTTCCCGAAAATCGGGCGCCTCATATCGACTCCGGATAGCCGGGATCAACTCTTCAAAGATGAAGCGCGTATAGGCCCCTGCCCTGGCGCCCCAACCCTGATAGTCAACCCCAACCGCGGTCCCATACTCCATCTTCCTCCCTTCACCGGCGTGTATGCCCACACATAACAGCGGTGACAACCGGCCCGACTGGTAAAGCTCAGACAGGATACCTGCCAAACCCATCTTCCCAAGATCCTGCCCGTCGTTGATCAGCAGAAGACTCACCTCCCTCATATCCGCCATCCCATCCGGCAAATAAAGGTCCACCTGCACGTTACGCTCCAGATACCTGGACCTCAACTCCATGCCCTCCTGTAAAATATTCCTGCTCTTTTCTATCGGCATAGCGCCAAAAATAGTAATTTGAAATGGAATCCCGCCATTCAAGGCGTTTCCGGATAAAAATGGATCTGGGAGAAGTATATCACAAATGGTATTCACCCGTCATCGGCCGGGACTTCGAGATGCTTGTATTCGGTCATGCAGGTTACCCCGTCATCCTCTTCCCCACTTCCAAAGGATCCTACTACCAAAATAAAGACCAGGGCCTCATCGAGACCGCCCGCTGGTTCCTGGAACAGGGAAAGGTAAAGATCTATTGCCCGGATAGCCTGGATGCTTTCTCCTGGTACGACAAATCGATCCCGCCGGGAGAACGCGCCTGGCGCCACAACCTGTATGACCAACTCATCCGGGAAGAAGTCGTGTCCCGGGCCATAAACGAAACAGGCCATAACCGCCTCGCCTTCGCCGGTTGCAGCTTCGGCGGCTACCACGCTGCTAACTTTTCCTTCCGTCACCCCCATCTCGCCGGCTACTGCTTCTCCATGAGCGGCGTCTTCGACATCCGTTCCTTCACAGACGGCTATTACGACGACAACGTTTACTACAATAACCCCGTGGACTATATCCCCGGCGCCTCCGACCCCGCACTCTGGCAAATGGGCATCGTCCTGGGTACCGCGGAACGTGATATCTGCCTTGCACAAAACGAATGGATGAGCCGGCTGCTTGGAGCAAAATCGATCCCCCACTGGCTCGACACCCGGCCCGACCGCGACCATGACTGGCCGGTATGGAAAGAGATGTTTCCACACTACCTGTCTCGCATCAACCAGTAAAATCAAAAAAAAGTATGAGCGCCAACAAAAAAATAGGTATCCTGTACGGAAAAGAAAGAAGCTTCCCCATGGCCTTTATCGAAGCCGTAAACAGAAAGAATATCGCCGGCATCACGGCAGAACCCGTCCGCATCGATAAAGTGATACAGGCGGAAGACAGCGGCTATGCCGTCATCGTCGATCGTATCTCCCAGGACGTCCCCTTCTACCGCGCCTACCTCAAAAATGCCGCCATCTCCGGAGCCGCCGTCATCAATAACCCATTTTGGTGGAGCGCCGACGAAAAATTCTTCAACAACTGCCTGGCCGAAAAGATCGGGGTGCCGGTACCCAAGACCGTTATCCTGCCTTCCCGCGAACTGCCCACCGACACCAGCGATCAATCCTTTACCAACCTGGCTTTCCCGCTCGATTGGGAGTCCATCTTCCACTACGTCGGGTTCCCCGCCTACATGAAACCCTTTGCGGGCGGCGGCTGGAAAAATGTATACAAACTCCATAACGCCGAAGAGTTCTACCAGCGCCATGGCGAAACAGGACAGCTCGTCATGCTCTTACAGGAAGAGATCGTCTTCACCGAATATTATCGCTGCTATTGCATCGGCGGTAAATACGTCCGCGTCATGCCCTATGAACCACGAAACCCCCATCACCTGCGATACAGCGCCGGCTTCACCCCAACAGCCGAAAGACTGCAGCAAATGGAAGAGATCGTCCTGCGCATCAACGCATGGCTGGGCTATGATTTCAACACCGTGGAATTGGCAATCCGCGATGGCATTCCCTACGCCATTGACTTCTGCAACCCCGCTCCGGATGCGGAAAAGTCCAGCGTCGGCGAGGACAATTTCAACTGGGTCGTAGAGACCTCAGCCGATTACGCCATCGAACGCGCCCTCGCCCACAAAGGTGGCGTCGACAACCTGACCTGGGGCCAATACCTGCGCGCAAGCATTGCGCAACAACCGCTGTCCCGTTAATAAATATATTTTTCCCGTGTCCATTCCTGAACTAAATTTATTAGTTCAAACCTCAATACTATGTACACGATCTATAACAACGAAGACGGCACCATCCAGGAGGTAGAGGAACCCGATCCCTCACTCACCTACACCTATGCGGACTACTATAGTTGGAATTTCATGGAAAGACTGGAACTGCTCAGAGGAAAGATCTTCCAGCTCGGCGCGGCGAATACCAAACACCAGCGCACCGGCGGAAAATTATACGTTGAGTTTTACAACTATCTGAAGGGAAAGACCTGCCAGGTCTTTATCGCGCCCTACGATGTTCGCCTGCCGGTAAAAAACCGCAAAAGAGACGACCAGATCACCACCGTCGTACAGCCCGATATCTGTATCTTTTGCGATCCTGCCGTCATAGATGAGCGCGGTGCCTGCGGCATCCCAGATCTCGCTGTCGAGATCCTTTCCCCCAGTAACCCCAGACACGACCTCCTCGAAAAGTACGACGTCTACCAGGAGGTCGGCGTAAAAGAATACTGGATCATCGACCCGATAAAAGAGATGGTAATGGTTTCCGTATTGCAAGAGCAAGGAAATTTTGCCCCGACACGTGTCTATACCGACAACCAGGTATTGGAGCCCCGATGCGTCCCCGGATTCTCTATCTCCACAAATCAACTCTTTACCAGCCAACCAGTTTAACCCCCCATCACATGGCCGACATCAACTACCGCAATTTTACCCTGGGAATAGAAGAGGAATACATGGTCATCGATCCCGAGACCCGGGAACTCAAAAGCCACGAACAGAAGATCGTCACCGAAGGGCAAAAGGTCATCCGGGACAAGGTCAAGGCTGAGATGCACCAGGCCGTAGTCGAAGTAGGCACCGATATCTGCGCCGATATCCACGAAGCCCGTAAGGACATCTCCACGCTGCGCAGCACCATCTCCCGGATAGCGGGCGACCTGGGATTCAAGGTCGGCGCCTCCGGCACCCACCCCTTCAGCGACTGGGAAAGACAGCTCATCACCGAACACGTCCGCTACAACGAGATCGTCAATGAACTGCAGGAAGCAGCCCGCAGCAACCTCATCTTCGGCCTCCATGTCCATGTCGGCATGGAAAGCCGCGAAATGGCCAACCACATCGCCAACTCCACCCGCTATTTCCTGCCCCATATCTACGCCCTGAGCACCAATTCGCCCTTTTGGGAAGGGAGAAAGACCGGCTATAAATCCTACCGGACAAAAGTATTCGATAAATTCCCACGTACAGGCATCCCCGAATATTTCGAGAGCATCGAAGCCTATGACAATTTTGTAAAACTGCTGGTAAAGACAAATTGTATCGACAACGCCAAAAAGATCTGGTGGGACCTTCGCGTACACCCCTTCTTCAATACAGTGGAGTTCCGCATCTGCGACGTGCCCATGACGGTCGACGAGACCATCTGCATCGCCGCCCTCTTCCAGGCCGTTTGCGTAAAGATCTATAAACTGCGCGGACAGAACATGAACTACATCCAGTATTCCCGCGCTCTCATCAACGAGAACAAATGGCGGGCCAGCCGCTATGGCATAGACGGCCACCTCATCGATTTCGGCAAAGAGGAAGAGGTCAATACCCGCGTACTCATCTACGAACTGCTGGACTTTATCGATGATGTCGTCGACCACCTCGGCAGCCGCCAGGCGGCCCACTTCGCCGAACGCATGCTGGAAACAGGCACCGGCGCCGATCGCCAGCTAAAAGTCTTCCAGGATACCGGCAGCCTTGTCAGCGTCATGGACTATATCTCCGGCCAGTTTCTGGCAGGCATCTAGCTATTTGAAGTCAGCGGCCGTCAATCCACTATTGACCTTCACCGACTTGACGGTCATATTCAGATCGATCTCCCCCTGGTTATCATCCACATGCCAGGGAAATAAAATGCCGTTGACATCCCGGTAATCGCCATACACCGTAACGGTCTGGCCTTCCCGCTGGTTCTTCACCACCTTCATACGCAGCCCGGTCCCCGTATCATAATAATACACAAAAACGCGCCCGCTGGGAAGGGTGACCTTCAGCTCATACATATCCTTGCCGTCGATATTCTTGATGCTCGTCAGCTCGGTCTTGTAGCCTGGCTTCGAGAAATCCAGCTCGGGGAAAGGGCTCTCATCCTCCCGCACATCCTTTTTCGCCTCGTCATCCAACGCAGGCGTCTGTCCCATCTGCGAATAACTGATACTGTCCCCCTTGATGAGCAAATGCAGCGCATGCACGTTGTTCATATCGGGAAGCTCGATATCCGTCATCAGTTCATCCGGAAACAAAACTTTGCGCGTTACGATGACCTTCTGACCCTGCACCGCGGACTCGCTCACGATCTGCAGATCTTTCACGGCAGTTAACTTGTCTTTCCCACCCACCGCGGCGAAATATTTTCCAATGACGTCCGCAGCAGAAACGCCGGGCGGAATGGGCTTCTGCATCGCCTGCCCCGTCCAGGTATTATTGTCCGGATCGATATCCGGGAAATCATGCTCGGGATCGATGACGATCGACTTGATCTTTGACGTCGATGGATACGCAATCGATTTCGTAGGGCCATGCTGCCAGATCTCCACCGGCAGCAGCAACGTATCCGTTTTTCCGCTCTCCTGCGTTATCGCCAGCACTACCGGCATCGCCATCTCTTCCAGGTTCTCGACCGTGATGATGGCTCCCTTTGCCGGATCGTTCTCCACATATTTCACCTCCTTTATCCCCTGATCCAATTTCCAGTTATGCAAGATCCATCCCCTCCAAAACCAGCCCAGATCCTCTCCACCGGCATTCTCCATACAACGGAAAAAATCCCAGGGAGTAGGATGCTTGAACGCCCAGCGCCGGATATACGTCCGGAAAGCATAGTCGAAACGCTTCTCGCCCAGGACATACTTGCGCAATAGATTCAGCGCCATCGACGGCTTCGAATAGGCCGCCGTACCTAAATTGGATCCTTGTATCACATCGGGAATGGTCAGGATGGGCTCGGAATGATCATTAAACATATAAGGGGCGCTCTTTTGCTCATCCTCCTTCTGATAGAATTCCCCATTGTTGAACACCTTGGTGTCCACGCCATTCAGGAACGTATTAAAGCCTTCGTCCATCCAGGCATATTTCCGCTCGTTCGACCCCACGATCATCGGGAACCAGTTGTGACCAAATTCGTGATTGGTGACATCCCAAAGCCCGCCGCCACGCTCCCCCGAAGCACAGAATACGATACCGGGATATTCCATGCCGTTCACGATACCCGCCACATTGGTGGCCACAGGATAGGTGAAGGGAAACCATTCTTCGGAATAAAGCTCTATACAACCCTTTACAAATTCCGTACTCCTGCCCCAGGCTTTGGCATCCGCCGACTCCGAAGGATAGACGCTTTGCGCCAGGGCTTTCTTGCCGCCCGGCAGGTTGATCCGCGCAGCATCCCAGATAAAGGCCCTCGAAGCAGCCCAGGCCACGTCGCGGGTCTGGTTACACCGGAAATGCCAGGTCAGACTGGCCTTTGCCAAATGACCACTATGAGCGGCTACCTCGGCCGCATCCCGGATAAAGACCGTATGATCGCTGGCCTTTGCCTTCGCCAGACGGCTTATCTGCGTCGGTGTAAGCACTTCCTCGGGGTTCAGCAACTCCCCGGAACCGACAACCACCAGATCGGAAGGCGCCGTGATCGTAAAATCGATATTGCCATAGTCCAAATAGAACTCGCCCTGACCCAGATAAGGCAGCACATTCCAGCCGGTCACATCGTCGTAGACCTCCATCCGCGGATACCACTGCGCGATCTCATAGATCCATCCCTCTTTCGCCAGTTGACGACCCATCCTGTCCGTACCATACTCAGGAATGGAGAACGAGTAATCGATGCGGAAATGAATGGCGCCGCCCGCCCCGCGCAAAGGTTCCGGCAGCCTGATCTGCATACGCGTGTCGGAGATCACAAAATCGGCCTTGGTCTCCTTACCATCCCGGATGATCGTCACGGAACGAATGACATCGCCATCCGTAAACCGCTTATTCGACCACCGCCCCCCCGTCACCGGGTTGGTGCTTTCTCCCCGCGAATCCTCGCGGTAGATATTCTGATCCAACTGCAGCCACAAAAAGGGCAGCTCATCCGGACTATTATTGGTATAGGTGACGGTCACACCGCCGCTCAACGAATGCGCCGCCGTATCCAGCGTCGTATGGATCGCATAATCGACACGGTTGGTCCAGTATTTCTCACCCGGTGCCCCGCCGGCACTCCGGTAGACGGTACTGCCCGAAGGATAAAAGATAGGATCGAATGCTTTGTGCTGATCAAAGCGCGAAGGAGAGGGAGACTGGGCTGTCACAACCCCCGTCGTTATAGCAAGCAAAATCGTAAATAAATGGCTTCTCATGGCTTAAAGATAGCAGAAGATACGCTTCAAAAAAAATAGCGAATCTTCTGCAAACCGCTAATGTCTGTAGAACTTCGGCCCGCACCACCGGTGCGAGGACTTCGGTCGGGCCACTGGCCCGAGCCTCGTTCGTTCCCTTCGTCGGGGCTCGGGAACGTTCGCGGCCTTCGCTTCGCTCAGCCGTGGACGAGCCGCTGTCAGCGGCTCCTAATAAAGAACCCCGCGCAATCCTTGCGCGGGGCCCCAAAATTACAATATCAAAAAAATCTATTTAGTTGTCGTAGTGTCGCTGAGCTTCGCTGCCTGAATGGCTCTTAGGGAGTCCGCATACTTCGAAGTATCCTCCGGTATAAAGACATGCAAATCACGTATTTCCTTCTCCGTTACGGAAGGCAGCTGTCCTGCCAGGATATGATCCTCGACCAGTTTCCCTACCGCCAGCGCGTCTTCCTTTGAACGGAAGACCCGATGCCCGCTGACACTTGGGATAAAGTCCTGGTGAAAGTACGGATGACCATCCCGCAGTACATCATATCCCCAGCCATTCTCGACGGGAAAGGCCCGGACATCCACCAGCACATGCGACCTTCTGAACTGGCTGCGCTTATAAAATCCGTAAGAAAAAGTTCCGAGGATCACGATGACCATCAGGATCGAAAGCCCCCATTTTCGCCAAAAACCCATCTTTTAATCGTATTGGTTGTAGATCTGGTTGGGGAAGAACTCCTCGATATCGCTGAAACCGGAGGTATTACCCGTGCTCAGACCCGTGCCGGCAAAACCCCTGTTGTGGCCGCTTTGATCAGTGATCGAAAAGCCGACCGCGCCGCTGCGGGCCGTACCTTCATAAGGCGTTTTCTCCGTCCAGAGATCAGAGTTGAAATCATACTCCCAGGTATAGGTGATCGCCGTACCGTTCTGCCCAAGGGTGATATAACCCTTGTCCCCGGTTGCGGTACCAAGGATGATAAAGGCTGCACCATATTTGCGGATAATATTGGTATACCCGTCATCATAAGTACCTGAACTGGTGTTGTAGATATCGCGCAACCGCTGCCAGGCGTTCAGCGAGTCAGACGTTTCGGCCTTGTGCGGATCGTATACCCAGAAATCATAGCACATATTGTTCTGTGCCCAACGGCTGCCGGGCGTATAACCCGTCAGGAGATAGCCCTTGCCATTATAGGTCCAGGTCGCCGCACCGGAACGGGGGTTGCCGGGCAGATAAGGCTTCTGGGTCCAGTGACCCGAAGCAGGACTGTATTTCCATACATCGCCAAAATAGTAGTTGTTATCCGTTCCGGTCAACACATAACCTACTGAATCGAAACCCCAGGCTACAGCGTCGAAACGGGGATAGCTCTGTACTGCATCATGCAGCGAATCGATCTCGCCCCAGCTGTTGGCAGCCGGATTGTAGGAATAAAAGTCGGAAAGCGGCGTAAAACCGTCATTACCAACTCCCGAACCCACGTAACCGATGTTGTAAACGGCAAACGCACACGCATTGCTGCGGGCAGGGCCAGGGAAAGGCGCTACCTGAGACCAGAACCCATAGGCGGAATCATATAGCGTGGAAATGGTAGAATTCGGAATGACCGAAGGAGAATATCTATAAAAGGCAACGAGACGGGCGTTGGGGCTCACGGGATTGATCCCCAAGCCAACGTAGGAGTTGTTGCCCAGAACAAAGGCGACTCCATAACCCATCTGGGTGCCTGGCCAGGTGGCGCGAGCCACCCAGTTTCCGTTTTGTGTGTAGTTGATGCTAGCTTTGGTGCAAGAAAACAGGATACCTAGTAACATTAACGCGAACAAAGTAATGTTGATCCGCTTCATATTTTTTTGATATTTTTCGCTAAAGTATTCGAACTCGACATAGCAAATTCGTTAAAATGTATTTTCAGCTGTTATTAATAGACAAATCGCCGCAATTTATATACAAAATGTGACTTCAACGGTTTTTTTTGATTTTTATGCCCGCATTTAACTTTTGCGCTCATCTATCCCGCTGAAAGAGAAGGGCTAATACCCCATACGACAAACCATTTTTACCGGCTGATCCCACCTCCATACCATTTGTACTCGTAGATGAAAATCGACGGTTGGTCGTTTTTTTTATACTTTTGATACATACTAACAAAATAGTAACAACTGAGCCCCCTAATATTGCAGCAATTAGTTAAAAAGTACGACCTTGCGCGTCTTTAATACGCTGCAAACCCTGGCCTTCAGACCGATTAAGAAAACCAGCATGACTATATATAATTACTTGAGAAAAGAACTGCTTTTTTTTCTGTCCTGTTTCCTGATGGCCTTGTTTGTCCTGTCAGGCTGTCAAAAACAGCCCGATCTGCAATTCGGCAGCACCTACACGGATGACAACACCGGCGCCAACATCGTTGTTGTAGATACAAGCACCATCAACGTCTACACCGTCTATGTGGACTCCACAGCCACGGCGGCGACCGGCTATCAATATGTGGGGACCTATAACGATCAATACCTGGGAACGGTGTCTTCCCGATCCTATTTTCAGGTCGCTCCCCCATCGGCCCTGCCTGTCCTCGACCCGAGATTTGACATCTACGATTCGATCGGCATGATCCTCTATTTCAAGCGGGCCAATCCCTACTACGGAGATACCACCCAGACCCAGACCTATGTGGTCAACCAGGTCGTGGACACGCTGTTCCAGCTCGCACCTTTCCAAAGGGGATGGTTTAGCAATTCGGTACTGCCGCTGGGCCCCGCACTTGGCTCGACCTCCGTACTGATCGCGCCCAATATCCCCTACACGAGCCAGGGTACCGGCGATACCGTCCGCATCCGGATGGATGACAACCTGGGGCAGACCCTCTTCAACATGGTCTACGACAAAAGCGACACCGTAAAACAGACGGGTATCTTCGAGAACTGGTTCAATGGCCTCTGTATTTCCCCCGGACCGGGCGCTCCCGCGGGTATCATCGACGGCTTCAAGGACAGCTGCGTCATGCGCATCTACTACCGCGCTAACGCGGAGATCAGCTCGGAATCCTTTATCGACTTCCCCCTTTACAATAAGAGCTCACAGTGGAACAATGTTACAGTAAATCGTACCGGTAAGGCCATCAGCAACCTGATCTTGCCGACGGCCCTCGCCCAGATACCGCCGGCCACCATCTCTTCCGCCATCGGCAACATCGGCTACGTCCAGACCATCGGCGGTCTGAATGTCAAATTGACCTTTCCTTATCTTTCGAGTATCGCCCTTAGACGGGACTATATCGGCCTGCTTAGGGCCACCCTGACTGTCCGGCCGGTTCCCGGCAGCTTTTCGCAGATCTGGCGGTTACCTCCCGCCGTGGGCATTTATGCCACCGACCTCAACAACCTTATCGGTGCTCCCCTGGCCGCTGTAGGCACGGCAGGTGCGCAAACAGGTAGCCTGGTCCTGGATTATTTCAATCCGCTGAACACGGCTTACACCTATGACGTCACCAATTTCGTGAAAGTGCAGATCACCAATCCGAGTCAAACCGCGTTGCAAACGGGATTGATGCTCAGCGTACCCGCGCCAGCCAATACCGCCTCGTTCAACCGGTTGATGATCGCCGATCAGACCTACCCGCTTTCGCAACAGATATCGCTTAGCGTTTACTATATCTCGCTTTTCCCCCATCAATAATTCAAATGATAACCAATCGAAAAATGAAGCTTTCGATCCTCATAACGCTGCTGACTGTTAGTTCTCTTGGGGCAATCGCTCAAAATAACTTCTCGCCCTATTCCCAGATGGGTCTCGGCGACATCGATCAAGGGTTCTACAACCGCACGACCGGCCTGGGGGAGACAGGCATCGCATACCGGAGCAATCGGTATATCATTAACAACAACCCCGCCTCCTTCTCCGCACTGACCAACCAGTTCTTCACCATGGAGACCAGCATCCGCGGTACCTTTGTCGACTACTACGGTCAACCCGTCGACGTGGCGAGCACCCAATCCGGCGATATCACCTTCCGCAGATTGGCAATGGCCATCAAAGCGGCCAAGCATTGGGGTACCAGCATCGGCCTCGTTCCCTATGCCACCTCCAACTATGAGTGGAATGTCCCCTATTATCTCCAGGGCAGCAACCAGCAGGTAGCTAACCACTACTATACGGGCCACGGCAGCGTCAACAAGGCCTACTGGGCCAATTCGGTAGAGTTCTTCAATCACCTGTCTCTCGGTGTTGAAGCAGGCTATATCTTTGGCGACATCAACCAAAAGGATATCCTGCAGAATGGCACCACCGGCGCCACGCTGACATCTACGCAAAACGATATCTACCTGCAGAACATTTATATGACCTACGGTATGCAGCTCTACGGTCACCTGGGCAAGCATTGGGATTATGCGCTCGGCGGCGTCTATTCCCAGAAATCCGCGCTGCTCGCTTCCCCGAACAAACTTGTGCTCGACAACGACTCCGCTGTCCTCCAGAATGAACAGCTCCCCGACGGATACATCTACCTGCCCAATTCCTTTGGCGCCGGCCTCTCCATCACCCACAACCAGCATTATACCTGGGTGGCCGACTACCGCTATTCCAACTGGAATGGCGTTCAACGACTCAACAGCTATCCCGGCCAGGATTATAATATCATCAGCAGCGAACGCGGCTCCATGGGCTTCGAGATCTCCAAAAAGAAGACATTCTTCAACAACCGGATCGAGCTCAGTTACTTCCAAAGCGGGCTCTATTATAGCAATTCCTACCTCCAGATCAATGGCAAGCAGATCCATGACATGGGCGTAAGCACGGGCTTCGGCGTCAACAGCCTCAAAACACCGCTGGCATATGCCATCACCCTCACCTACGGGATCAAAGGGACCACACAGAATGACCTGATCCGGGAGAACTACTTCAATCTCAACATTGTCATCAACTACGGCGCCATCTGGTTTACGAAAGGACGAAAATTTGATTAACCATGCTTGACCTCCACCAGCAGATGAAAGGTTTCCCGTTGATGGGAGTTCTCAACTGCATAGTCGTGGAGGATAACAACAAGCAAAGCGCCCTGCTCAAGGATTATATCGCCAAGACCCCAAAACTTTCCTTTTCCGGCAAATGCGAATCGGCGGCGGACGTTTACCCCCTCGTCATCCAGCATCGCGCCGATATCATCTTCTGGGACTTTCGTCTGCTCGACAACCGTGTCATGCTGCGCCTCAAAGAAGCGGGCTACTATCCCATCGTCATCTGCATCGCCGACAAACAGGAACAGGATCACAAAGAAACGGACATGGACGTCTTCAGCTACCTCATCCGCCCCCTGTCCTTCGAACGCTTTCTGTCGACGATGAACAAGATCCGGGACTATCTCTCCACTACCATCTATATCCATCACCGCAACAACCGCTTCGTCTTCATAAAATCGGAATACAAAATAATCAAGGTCCGGTTCGAGGACATCCTCTTCTGCGAGGGAATGAAAGACTATACCCAGATCTATGTCCGGGGAAGGCCCGAACCGATCCTCACCCTTAGTAACCTCAAATCATTCGCCTACAAGCTCCCTTCCGAGGAATTCATCCGCGTACATCGCAGCTTTATCGTCTCGCTCACGCATATCGATTCGATCGCCCGTAACGAGATCTATATCGGTAAAAAAATCATCCCCATCGGGGACAGCTTCAAAGATGATTTCTACCAGATCATCGAGTGGAACTCGTGAATGGCCACCCATCGGACCAAGTCGAGCCACCCGCCGGACAAGCGCGCCTCTGCCTTGCGCGCTTGTCCGGCTGCGGCGCCCGCCCGATTTCCATCTGTAAAGGTCACCAGCCCGGGTCAATTCCCGAAAATCCCTAACTTTGCACGATGGTTAGAGTAGCTATTCTTGATCTCTATGAAGGACAAGCCAACCAGGGTATGCGCTGTATCCGCGAATTGCTCACGGAATATACCCGCAACCATGGTCTGGAACTGCAATTCGACGAGTTCGAAGTCCGCCGGGAGCATAACCTCCCAGATCTCTCCTACGACATCTATATTTCCAGCGGAGGCCCCGGCAGTCCCCTGGATAGCGAAGGCAGCGAATGGGAAGCAGTCTACTGGAACTGGCTCAAGCAGATCGAACAATATAACGACGACCCCGCAAACGGCGCTCCCAAACAAGTGCTGTTCATCTGCCATTCCTTCCAACTGGTAAGCCGGCACTATGGTATAGCCCGGGTGACCCATCGAAGATCCACCGCCTTTGGCGTATTTCCGATACATATGCTCGAAGACGCCGCGGCCGAACCCGTATTCGCCGGCCTCCGCGATCCTTTCTATGCGGTCGACAGCCGCAGCTACCAGGTCATCCAACCCGACCTGGTTCGTATCGCAGAAATGGGCGGCCAGGTGCTGGCCATCGAAAAAGAACGACCCCATGTCCCCCTCGAAAGAGCGATCATGTCCATCCGGTTTAACGAATACATGATCGGCACCCAGTTCCACCCCGAGGCCGACGCCACCGGAATGAGCATGTACCTCCAGCGCGAAGACCGGAAGAACACCGTCATCGCCGAGCACGGAGAAGAAAAATGGCAAAGCATGATCACCCAGCTGAACGACCCGGACAAGATCCGCTGGACCTACTCCCATGTCATTCCTAATTTCCTGGACTATTCCCTGGCCAAACGGACCACCGGTACGTTGGCCTAAGACATTGGCCATTCGCGCCGAGGGGTTACTTTCTTCAAAAACCCCGATGGCGCGAAGCCAAAATTCACGAAACGGCGTAACTTTCCCGAAAAGCCGCCGATGATACCAGCCCTGCGCCAAGCCTACAACGCCGCCTTCACCCGGCAGCACTACGAACAATTCCTGGCAGAGCTCAACAGCCGCTATCCCGGCGCCATCGAATTCCGAATAGCGGAAACACCCATCTTCGTCCCCACCGGTTTCGCCAACATGCTCGTCGACGCTTGTGAATACATCATCGATCTCATCCTCGAACCACGCTTCCGCGAATGGACAGAACGCGCTATCCCGGACAACGATCGCGTAGCCCGCGAGAACGATCATCCCCACTTCCTGGCCTTTGACTTCGGCGTCTGCGAAGACGGCCTGGGCGGCTGGCAACCCCAGCTCATCGAGATGCAAGGCTTCGCAAGCCTCTATGGATTCCAGGTCTACTATCCCGAGACCTTGCGCCGGCATTTTTCCATCCCACCCAACTACAGCCAGTTCCTTAGCGGCCTCGACCACGACAGTTATCTCTCCCTGTTGCGCGAAACGATCCTCGGCGACTGCGCCCCCGAACAAGTCATCCTGCTGGAGATCAAACCACACGAACAAAAGACCCGCATCGATTTCTATTGCACGCAGGACTACCTGGGCATCGTACCCGTATGCCTGAGTGAGCTCATACAGCAGGGGCGACAACTTTTTTACCTGCATCCCGCGACGGGAAAAAAGACACTGATCAAACGCATCTATAACCGGGTCATCTTCGACGAACTCCATGGGGCGTCCGCCCGCCTCGGCAAAGACTGCGTCGATATCCGGCAGGACCTCGATGTCGAATGGGTGGCCCATCCAAACTGGTTCTACCGCGTCAGCAAATTCACGCTGCCCTTCCTCCGCCATCCCGCGGTCCCCGCTACCTTCTTCCTTAACGAGATCAGCCAGCCGCCTGAAGACCTGGAGAACTACGTCCTCAAACCGCTTTTCTCCTTCGCAGGCCAGGGCGTCATCATCGATGTACAGCCCGCCGACCTGGAAGTAAAAGATCCGCACAATTGGATCCTCCAGCGCAAGGTCAAGTATACCGACCTCATCCCTACACCCGACACCCCTGCAAAAGCGGAGATCCGAATGCTCTACCTCTGGAAAGATGGAGCACCCCGCCCCACTTTGGCCATCAACCTCGTCCGCCTCAGTAAAGGGAAGATGATCGGTGTCAACTACAATAAAGACAAGGAATGGGTTGGCGGCAGCGTAGGCTTCTTCGAACGTTGATCGATCACATGGGGCCATACACGAACAAAAAGCCCGCCGCCTCAAAATACAACCGCTCATTGCCCGGATCAAAAGCGATAGCCGTACAATCCAAAGGCACCGCCAGTTCCTGTAATTGCCGCAAAGGCACCTGACGAAAAATGGTCAGCCTTCCGACAGCACTGTAACAAAACACCAGTCCCCCTGCCGCATATAACAAAAATGCATCCACCCCGCCTTCCACCGGATATTGCCCCCGGTCCTCCGGCAAGGTGAACACCGCAGGCACCAGCCGCTCCGCTATTTCCGACGCTAAAGGCGGCTTTATCCGGTTGATATAGTCATAAGGATGGAACCGCGGCTCACGCCCTTTTATAAAACGGCGCACGAACAACATCAGTAACGCAAAAACGGCTAGTATCTGGAATATCTTGTCCATTAATCAGATCAGCAAGATACCGCGTATCTTTAACACTATAATGGACCCATATGGACCTTCAACTATCCGGAAAGACGGCGCTCATCCTCGCCGCCAGCAAGGGACTCGGAAAAGCCTGCGCCGCTGCGCTCGCAGCGGAAGGCGCCGATATCGTCATCGGTGCGCGTAACCCCGATACTCTCGGGAAAACAGCGGAAGAACTGCGCGCCAAAAGCAAGGGACGCGTAATAGCCATCCCCGTCGATGTACAGGAAGCCGCGCAAACAGCACATATCGTCGAAACCACCGCCGCAACATTCGGAAAGATCGATATCCTGGTCAACAACGCCGGCGGCCCGCCCTTCGGTAAATTCGAGTCCTTCGATGACACCGCCTGGCAGTCCGCCTTCGAGCTTACCCTCCTCAGTACCGTACGCCTCAGCCGCCTCGTTATACCGCATATGCGTAAAACAGGCAGTGGCCGGATCGTCAACATCGTCAGCCTCACCGTAAAAACGTATCTGGCCAATTCGGTGCTTTCCACCAGTCTGCGCATGGGCGTGGTCGGTATGGCTAAACTATTGTCAAACGAACTCGGACCGGATAACATTACCGTAAACAACGTTGCACCAGGCGTCATCCTCACCGATCGCGTGAGAGAGACCATGCCGGCGCAAGCTCCTGGCGGACCCACCTTCGAACAGCAACTCGCGGAACGTGCGAAAGATATACCGCTTGGCCGCGTAGGCAAGCCGGAAGAGTTGGCTGCACTCGTAGCTTTCCTCGCAAGCCCCCTGGCAAGCTATATCACCGGCACAACCATCCAGGTAGACGGCGGCGCCGTAAAAGCGCCGTATTGATACGTCCCGCCCCCCTACCTCATCATCGCGTTTCTTGCTGACTATATTGATACGTATAACCCATTCAGGCATCAGGTAGGCGAGTTCGAGCTCCACCTTTACTTCCTTATAACGCCAGTCACCCGTCGTCAGCCGTAACGTGGACGTCGTAAAAGAAGCCCCTTCTGCCGCCGGCTCCCAATCGCCATTCAGGTAGACAATGCTGCCATCGACCAGCCGAAGGTAACAACGTTGCAATTTTCGGAACAGAGAATGATACTCGCCCGATGCCGCGGCAAAATCGTCGCTCACAAACATCTTCGCCTGCCAGCTGGCTGTCGTATCGTCCACCGAATGCCACCTGGTGATCGTGCATTCCGCCGATCCCGGCAAAATGACGACAGAAGCATAGTTCTCGAACTCGCCTTGCGCCAATACCAGATCGCCGCTTATATGTCGCAGATTGTCAGGGAAATCCTTGAGAACGGCATCGATGACCGAAGGAAAATCCAGTTCGCGGGATACCGCATGTGACCCCGAATCGGGCGGAAGCCACACGGCTTCCGCCATTACAAGGGAATCTTCATGAGAGAGGAGTGCTTTCTTTTCCGCCGCAGGAATACCGGTCATCCCGGTCTGCGCATGGGCAGGACATACGGCCGCAACGGCCATCATCAGGGTAAAGAGGGGATTCGCCCGGAGTAAATGTCTTTTACCTCGGTTACATAAAGTCTTTTCAAAGGTCTCGGTGAATCCGCCGAAGGCGGATTTCAAAGGTCGGCCGGAACCTCGCCGGGAAAATCCCTGCGGGTCAGAGTCCATGGGGCTCGGTTTCATAGATTCGAATTTCAACAAGAGTACGGCGATTACCGCAGTCCTGCCAGCAAAGCTTATCCACTTATCCACATATTGTCATACCTTCGGGCAAACTCAGCGCATGCAGTACCTCGGGGACATCCCTGTCAAACAACTCCTACCAGGCTTTTTCGGGAAAATGGTCCATGGCGAAAGCAGCTCCCTCGTGTTCTGGGACATAAAAAAAGACAGCGTTCTACCCGAACACTCCCATATCCACGAGCAGATCACCCATATCGTAGAAGGCGAACTGGAAATGGTGATCGGCGGAAAAAAATACCTGCTCACAGCTGGTTCCGTCCATGTCATCCCTTCCCTCATCCCACACTCCGCCCTGGCTATCACAGATTGCAGGGTCATCGACACCTTTGCCCCTGCTCGCGACGACTATAGATAAAACCGTACCAATGGCACATACGCACGACCATACGCATACGCATACGCACGACCACGATCACGGTAACAGCCATGACCACGGCCACTCCCACGGATTCGGCCATCACCACCATCCCGTCAACCTCAAGTCGGTCAATCGGGCCTTTGTCATTGGCATCATCCTGAACTTTCTCTTCGTCATCATCGAAGTGATCGTCGGCCTGTCCATCCACTCCCTGTCCCTGCTATCGGACGCCGGCCACAACCTGGCGGATGTGGCATCCCTTGCCATGGCCCTCATCGCCATCCGCCTCCTGAAGATCAAACCCACGGAAAAATATACCTACGGTTATAAAAAGACAACTATCCTGGTCGCCCTGCTAAACGCAGCCATCCTGCTGGTATCCATCGGCGCCATCGGCTACGAAGCCATACACCGCCTCATGGCTCCCGAGCCCCTGCCCGGTAAAACGATCTCGATCGTCGCCGCCATCGGTATCGGCATCAACGCAGTAACTGCCCTGCTTTTCTTTCGCGACAAAGAGAACGACCTCAACGTCCGCGGAGCCTTCCTCCATCTGCTCTCAGACGCCATCGTATCGGCCGTCCTCGTCATCGGCGGGATAGTCATCTACTTCACGGGGCTCTTCTGGATCGACCCCGCACTGAGCCTGCTCGTGGCCATCGTCATCCTCTTCAGCACCTGGCAACTGCTTCGGGACAGCCTGCGCCTCTCGCTGGATGGCGTGCCCGGCGGCATCGAGATCAAAAAGATCAGGGAGACCATTGCCGGTATCGAAGGAGTAAAAGACTTTCACCACATCCACGTCTGGGCCATCAGCACCACCGAAAACGCGCTTACCGCCCATCTCTGCGTCGAACGCAATGCCAATATGGACTTCATCGAACAGCTAAAGCATAAGATCAAACACGAACTGCTGCACCAAAATATCCAGCACGCCACCCTGGAGATCGAATTGGAGGACAACCCCTGCGACGAACCGGATTGCTAGCATCCCACCCGCCCCACGGCCACGCCAATCAATTGATAAAATCCCACCAGATGCCGACCCGGATGATCATCGCGGGATACGGATAACCGGGCGCCACAAAATTATTGTTATAGAACCCAAAGCCGCGCGGGCTAAACGCGATCGCGTTCAGATTCTCCGTCTGCACGTAGGCTGTAAATCCGCGGATCCGCATATGGAGATAGAGGTTGATATCCGGAAGATGCTGCCTTATCGTGGAGTCCTGCTTGAAGAATTGCTGTACAACCGGCGAATAGCCATCGGCCTTATACGCGCTGATATATCGGATCTCCGTGCCAAAGCTGATCTTGAGATTCTTGTAACCAAAAGTGCCGTCGTACCCGATCTGGTTGCTGGATACTACCAGCGGCACATGCACGGGCGAAGAACCCGCTACCTGTTGTACCGTCGTCTGCGTCCGCCATTTCCAGTGGCGGTAGATGGTGAACTGCTTCTTGGCCGTTATCTGCAGCAGATTGAATAATGTACTGGACTGCTCCTCCTGGTAATAATTTTGAAAATAAGTATAGTTGCTCATCAGGTAGTAGGACGCGGAAAGGGAGAACAGGAATTGGGGTTGATCGAGAGAGGCAAACAGATGGGTCGTATTTTCCTTCGCGAAACTTTTTTTCTGCGCCGCCGTATCGATATTAAACGTGCTGGCCCGGTCAAAGACAAAACTGGGCGTCCGGTTGCTGTTCTCGAAACCGGCCTGAAAATAACCCAGCTCATGACTGATCAGCCGCTTGAGGCTTATGTATCCATTATAGTCCCCCGCATCCAGTCCGTTCAAATACAAACGCCCATACGCTTCGATGTCCCACTTTTGGTTACGCGTCTTGTTGCGATATTCCCCATGGGCGAAGACATTTTGCGCGCTGACGCTATGCGACTTTACCAAAGTGCTTGATACCAATAAAGACGTATCGAATTTTCCCGTCAGCAATTCCAGTGTGGCACCCAGCTTTATGAACTGCTGCGGGTTCTTCGAATCCGGGAATTGATAGAGGCTAAAATCATTGGAAAAGTTATGCCAGCTGTCCTGGTGGATCAGGCTGTCGGTACCGCTGATATAGTTTCTGCCAAGATCTTGCTTGTAATAGTCTGAATCGAGCACATAGGACGGCGGAAAATAAAGATCACTGAACTTGTAGCTATAGCTGCTCAGGGACAGGGTATGCTCTATCCGCAACCTGGGATAGAAGAGTGGGATCACCGAAGAATCCGTTACGATGGAGTCCTTTTGACCCAGGTCGTATTGCTGCCGCATGAGATAGGTGGCCTGGTTGTACTTCATTCCTGTCGTAACCAGGGACGCAAAAGGATTGCCGGACGACGCCTGCGTACCGTTGCCCAGCTGCACCGGCAAAGTCACCTGGTTGCTGTATTGCGTAGAGTCCAGGTCTTTGGGGTTTGTAAGACCGCCGTTCTCGGAAGCATTCAAATGGTTGGCCACCAGGATAAAGAAGTTCTGATACCGTTTGTTCTTACTCTGGTACCACGAACTGAACCGGTAAGTATTGTGGTTGGTGTTCTGGTTCTGGAAGGAACCGGGCGCGTTGATGAGCCGGTATTCGGCCGTAAAATTCCAGTTCGGCTTGATGTTTTGCGTATGAAAGATGTCTACGTACTGCTCTGTTTTGCTGGCCAGCATATAGCCCATCTCCGTCCACGGCTTGGTCGTATGAAAAAAGCGCGTCTCCTCCGGCGTGAACAGATAAAGATCGTAAGCATGCCAGCCCGGATCCCATCCTGACTGCATCCTGGGCGAGAACACCAGCGGACGGGCCGCCGTACCCGGGTTGCCCAGATTGATCCAGTCCTGCGGCCTTTGCATCTTATGGCCCAGGTCATAAATGGAGGAATCAAGGATCTGCAACCGGCTGCTGTCGAGATACCGGAAATTGATGGTAATGGTGTCTTCCTTACGGTGCTGTAACGAGTCTTTGCCTCCCGAGCCACCGCCCATGCCTTGAAAGCGGCTCAGCGGATTCTGCGCCAGCAGGGTCGATCCCGACAACATCACGATCAGGAATATCCCTGCAGGTATAATTAGGCGTCCTTTCAATACTGAAAAAGTTGCGGACAATTTAGTCATTAAGTGGCCAACGGCAGTTATAAGAAAAGTTAATTCGAACTTCGTTGGACCTGCTTAGACCATCGTAACGCACCACCGGTGCGTTCCTCGGTCGGGCCCTTCCAGGGCCCCGTCCCCCTCGTTCCTAGCCTTCACTTCGTTCGGCTATCCTCATCACTTCATCAAAGACCGGCGATAATGCCCCTGAACAACGCAGTCAGCTTGGGTTCCGCCGCCGCAGCAGCCTGCAGTACCTCTTCGTGGGTAATGATATTATCTTCTTCCCGGATACCCAGATCGGTGATCACACTCATGGCAAAAACGGCAATGCCCAGATGACGGGCCGCGATCACCTCCTGCACCGTGCTCATGCCGACAGCGTCCCCGCCCGCGATATGCAACAGCTTGTATTCCGCCCTCGTTTCAAAGGTTGGCCCCGTGACACCGGCATAGACCCCTTCGTGCACGGGTATTTGCAAACCGGCAGCAACCGTCTTCGCCACTTTTATCAGGGCCTTGCTGTAGGGTTCGCTCATATCCGGAAAGCGGGGGCCCAACGCATCTTCGTTCCTGCCCAACAACGGATTCAATGTAAAGAAGCTGATGTGGTCATTGATGATCATCAGATCGCCCACCCGGAAAGCGCTGTTCATGCCGCCCGCCGCGTTGGACAACAGCAATGTGTCCACGCCCAGGAATTTCAACACCCGGATGGGATATACCACCTGCTCCGGCGAATAACCTTCATAGTAATGGAAACGACCGGAAAGGATCACGACACGCCGGCCATTGATGGACCCGAAGATCAGCTTCCCCTGGTGACCCTCTACCGTGGAAACCGGGAAATGCGGAATATCGGTGTAAGAAAGTTCCAGCTCCACGGCGATCTCACTAGTGAGATTCCCAAGCCCGCTTCCAAGGACAATGCCAACCCTGGGTGCCTCCTTGTATACCGACCGGATAGCCTTTACCGTTTCCTCTATCTGTTGTAGAATGGTGAGCCCCATTAACTGACCGCTTTATTCACCAGCGCCGCCGCTTCACTCAGCAGGATAGCGGACTGAACTTTAAGGCCACTTTTGGCGATAAGCGCCTGGGCTTCTTCGGCATTCGTACCCTGCAACCGGACAATGATCGGAACCTTGATGGTCCCGATAGAATTGTAGGCGTCGATGACACCCTGCGCCACCCGGTCACAACGGACGATTCCGCCAAAGATATTGATGAGTATTGCCTTCACTTTCGGGTCTTTAAGGATGATGCGGAAGCCGGCTTCTACCGTCTGCGCATTGGCAGTACCGCCGACGTCCAGGAAGTTGGCCGGTTCACCGCCGCTGAGCTTGATCATGTCCATCGTAGCCATGGCCAGGCCTGCGCCATTCACCATACAACCGACATTGCCGTCCAGTTTTACAAAATTCAGGTTGTATTTACCCGCCTCTACTTCGGTGGGATCCTCTTCACTGATATCGCGCAACGCCTCCAGCTCCGGATGCCGCATCAGGGCATTGTCGTCCAGGTTCATTTTGCAGTCGACGGCAATGATCTTCTCGTCGCTGGTCTTGAACAGCGGATTGATCTCCAGCATCGCACAATCCAGCCCCACATAGGCATTGTAGAGATTGGTCACGAATTTTACACAATTCTTGAAGGCTTCGCCGCTAAGGCCGAAGTTGAAAGCAATCTTCCGCGCCTGAAAAGCCTGCAGACCACCGCCAGGATGCACCCATTCCTTGAATATCCTGTCCGGAGTGTTGTGCGCCACTTCCTCGATGTCCATGCCACCCTCGGTGCTGTACATGATCACGTTCTGGCCCTTGGCCCTGTCCAGCAGCACGCTCAGATAAAATTCTTTTACAGGATTGGCGCCGGGATAATAGACATCCTGCGCGATTAACACCTTATTGACCTTTTTGCCGGCAGGACCGGTCTGGATCGTCACCAGCGTGCCGCCCAGTATTGTCGAAGCGATCTGTTTGACGTCTTCCGAGCTCTTGCCCACTGCAACCCCGCGTTGTTCCGTGCCCTCGATCTTCCCTTTCCCCCTTCCCCCGGCATGGATCTGGGCCTTCACCACCGCAAAGCTGTTACCATATTGAACTTTTAGATTTTTGTATGCTTCTTCGGCAGCGCCCGCATTGTCCACCGGGATACCTTCTTGTACGGGAACGGAATATTTCTTCAATAGTTCCTTAGCCTGATATTCATGCAAGTTCATGGGGGAAAAATTTAGTGCGAAAATAGGGCAGATTCGTCAAACGGCCAATTGCCCCTTCGGCAATGGGGCGGACGCGCGATCCATCCCGACCGCCCCCTAGATCGACTCCCGTTTGACAAGGTCCGCCGTCAACCGGGCGGGCGGGCTCTCCACATACACTTCTTCGCCGGTGTGACGAAGCCGCTCGATCAACACGCCCATCGCCCTCTGACCGATGGCCTCTATCGGCTGCCGGATAACCGAGATAGTAGGCGTATATAAGCGAAAGATATCGTTGTCGTCAAAACACAACACCGCCAGCTGCTGCGGCACTTTGATCTGCAGTTTCTTGATCGCCTCTATGCCCAGTACGCCCAGGTAGTTGGTGAGAAAGAAAACGGCGTCGAAGGTCTTGCCGGCATCCCTCAGCAGCTCCGTCACGGCCGTAAGCGCGGCTTCGTGATCACTATTATAGGGAACGATCTTGACGATCCGGTCTTGCGAAGCAACGCCATGGTGATTGAGCACATCGCAATAGGCCCGGAGCCGGTCTTTCATATGTGCCATTTCCGTTTCGATCGTCACCAGGGCAATCTTTTGATACCCTTTGGAGAACAGGTATTCCATCCCGCGCGAAACCCCTTCATAATTGTCCACTAGCACGGCGGGTATTTCGTTGTGTTGCGGAAAATAACGGTCTATCAATACTACGGGTTTGTTCTCCGCCTGGAGCTTGCGGATATCTTCGGCCAGGTTCAACGTAGGAGTAATAATGTACCCATCTACCTGGCGCTGCGATAACATGTTGATCAGATCGCGCGCTTTTTCTTCGTCGTTATCCGTACTGCAATAAACCACTTTGTAATCGTACCGCTTGGCCTCATCTTCTATGGACTTGGCAAGCGTCGCAAAAAAAGCATTGGAGATGTTTTCCACGATAAGGCCGATGGTCTTGGTCTTCCCCGTACGCAGGCCCCGCGCCAACTGGTTGGGACGATATCCCATCTCGCGCGCAACATTTTCCACTTTCTCGATCACCTCGCGGCTTATCCGCATCTTCACTGCTTTGTCGTTCATGACGAAGGACACTGTTGACACCGACACACCTGCTTTTCTGGCTATATCACTGATGGAAACTTTCTTCATGTGTTTTTGGGGTATATTGGAACATAAAGATAAGAAAAGAACTAAATCGTTTTAGCCTATCATTCTTATTTCTTTTTCTTATCATTATGTTTTCCCAACAACCGCTTATGAAGAAGCCTTTGCTCTCCGCACTGCCGCTTTGCTTTGGGCTGCTCCCGCTCGCCCTTTTCCTGTCTTTTTGCCCGCCGCAACCCAGCCTCCCTCCTCCGATTACCCCCTTACCTCAAAACGACACGATTCCCCCGGCAACCCTGCATGTCAGCAGCAGCCAGGTAACCCTCCAACTCTACCCCGCACTCCTCCAGGGTCATTATACCAATATAAATTTGGAGTGGCAGTCAACGGTCAATGGCCTTCCGGGCCAAAAAGGCGTCCTCCTCCATCGTAACCTGTCGGCTACGGGTCCTACCTCCATCGTATTACCGCTCCGGCTCCCTTCCACCAACGACGAGATGATCCTGCAAGTGACCGGCCGGCTCTCGCCAACGCCCGGAAAAAAACAAAACGTCCCCCTCTTTACCACCCACCTGCCCCTCCGGCCGTGGCGGGGCGACTATTCCCTGCCGGCGGCGGGCGACCTTAGTTTTACGGACTCCAATAATATCTTCACCATCACCTCCGCAAACACGCAAGCGCAATTCGATAAACAAACAGGCTGGCTCCTCCAATATAAGGCAGGAGGGTCCGTCCTCATGGGTGATACCGCCGGACTGCGCACAGATCTCGGCCTCCCGGATACGCTGCAACCGCATTTGCAGCTCTTCTTCGCCAGTACCGGCACGCAGATCGTGATCGTAAAAGCGGAATACACGCTGACGGAGATCAATTGCCTACTGCACCTGAGTTATACATTCAACGCTGCAGGAGACATGCTTGTGGAGCAGACCCTGGAGCCCGACACCGCAAGCGGCCCCCACCCCGAGCCGACCCTCCCCGGTTCAGAGCTAACTTTAACTCGTTCAGAGCTAACTTTAACTCATTTCGGCATGACCTGGATCCTGCCGCAGGACCTTGACTCAGTGAGCTGGTACGGGGCCGACGAACAGGCTATCTCCAGGATCACGCCTCCGGTTAAGCTTGCCCGGGAGGCCGGGTTCCCCGGAGTTCGTTGGCTTGCACTCAAAGGCCGCGCAGGCCAGGGCCTGCGGATCATAGCCGACAGCAGCCTCCTGCAATTGAAAGTCCTTCCTACCGATACCACGCCAGGCCAACTTCATCCGCAAGGGCTCGCGTTGGGCATATACGAAACCATGTATCCCACTACCCAACGCCGTTTTAACTATTCCTACAAGGTCATGTCCCGGCGCTAAACCGATTTACTCTTTTTGCATTGTGTCAAATCTACGCACCCGTATAGCTGAAAATATTTTTTTTCTCACAAAAAAAACACATTTCATTACGATCCGTTCATTTTTCTTTGTACCTTCATATCGTTGTTATCGTCTGCCTGAATCGGTTTCCCTAATGAACGATTTGCTTGCATGGAAAGCGTGTTATAAACCAATTTTCTAGTCATCTCTAACACCTCTCAGATGAAGCCCAATGTCGTCGCCGCTACAACCTCCACTTCGACCAGTTCAACACTGACAGCACTGCCGACCGCCAAAATTGTCCAACATCCCCGCGCTGCAAAAGTCATCAAAAAAACACTGACGCCTCCCGATGAAGAGACCTTGAAGCGCCTCAATGTCCTTGCCAAACAATTCCCGTTCTGCATTCGTCACAGAGGAACGAATAGTCCGTTGTTGTAGCACCTGAATCGTTCGCGCCACCACGGCGCGACTCATAAGCACCCCAAGCCCAACCTGTAAATTCAGGTCACGGCTCCTCACCCCCAAAAAATTCTTGCTAAATCGATTATGCCTGCTCAGGCAAAGCCTTAGAATTAAGGATCACCTCCAACCTGCACCCCTTCCCCGGCGCACTGTCGATCTCCACCTTGCCATTGTACAACTCGGCCCGGCTGATGATGTTGGAGATGCCTACCCCATTTCGCCTTGCCCTTGGATCAAAACCCTTCCCGTCGTCTTCGACGCGCAGCCGTATCTGCTCCCGGTGCTTGACAAGATCGATGGCTACAGAAGAAGCCTGGGCATGCTTGAGAATATTATTCAACTGTTCCTGGATGATCCGGTATACGTTGATCTTTTGTTCAGGCAGCAGGCCATTCTCGTCCAAACCCGATATGGTCAACCGGATCTTCATCTTCTTGACCATCTGGATGCTCCGGATCAGTTCCTTTATGGATTGGATAAGCCCCAGGTCGTTCAGACTGGGCGTGATCAACTCCTTTGACAAGCGCCGGATCTCCTCTATCGCCATCCCGATATTATTCCGGCTCTTAGTCAGCAACTCCATCCTGGGCTCCCGCTCCTCTATCGCCACGTCCAGGTATAATTTTGACGTCGCCAGGATCTGATTGATATTGTCATGTAGTTCCTGCCCCAGCTCAAATCGCTCCCGCTCCTGGGCACCCAGCACCACCTCCGTTATCTGCTGCTGCTTGAGCCGCTGCTGCAACGCCAACTCCTTTTCCAGCCGTACCCGCTCGGTCACGTCATTGATGATCACCTGCATACATGGCTTGCCAAAATAATCTATCCGGTGCGGCGTGATCTCCACCGTAATGGTGTCACCCGCTTTATTACAATGATGCCATAACTTCCGCTCCACGGTCAGTTCCGGCGCCTGGCTCCGGATATCCTCCACAAATAACTCGGCATCACCCGAGGGATGCAGATCCCACATCGTCAGCTGGTAGAATTCACTCTTCTCAAACCCATATTTCTCCACGGCCGCGTCATTCACTTCGACGATCCGAAGCGTATCGAGCTCGAATATCCAGGTTGGATAAGGGTTTTTATAGAAGATCTGTCGGTATTTCTCCTCAGAAGCCAAAATGGCTTCCTCCGAACGCTTTCTCACCGTGATATCCTGGATAGCCCCGATCATCCTGATCGGACGATGTTCCGCACTGTAGATAATATAACCCCGGTCGTGCACATAGGCATATTCCCCATCGCTCTTTTTAAGCCGGTACTCATCCTCCCATTTACTCGCCACCCCTTCCCGGATGACCGCGGATAATTTCTCCATGACCCTTTCCCTGTCCTGCGGATGAATGATGCTCTCCCATAAATTCCCGGGTGGATAGGCATTCACAATATCATAGCCAAACAATTGCTTATAAGTATCGCCCACCATGAATACCTTATCTGTTAGGATATCCCAATCCCAAATGGCATCATTGGTGGCCTTGACTACAGTATTAAACCGCTCATTGCTCACCCGCAGGTGCTCCAGGGTTCGTTTTCTTTCCAGACTGTACTGGATGGCCTTCGCCAGCAACCCCTCCGTCAATTCCCCTTTCACCAAATAATCCTGCGCCCCCTCCTTTATCGCTTCCAATGCCACATTGGTATCCGACAACCCGGTAAGAATGATCACGGGTATCCGCTGGACAACCGGTTTCAAATGGATGAACGTATGTAGCCCAAAGCTGTCCGGCAAAGTAAGGTCCAGCAGGACAACGTCGATCTCCTGCCTCGTCAACAGCGCGTGGGCCCCCCGAATGGAATCGGCGGAATACAATTGACGGATGATGAGGCCCGAAGACCTCAGCATATGTTCCAGCAGAAAAAGATCGCTGGGATTGTCTTCAACGGTGAGAATAGTAAGACCAGCTTCCATCAATTGCATCGTTTGTAAACACGGCGGAAAATGAAATGAGTCAAATCCAATCTGGGAAAAACAGGAAGTGAAAGGGTAATCAAAGAAAAGAAAAAATCCCCGCTTTAGGCGGGGATGCACTAATCAAATACCATAACCATTAAACCTTATCCTATTAGGATATGAATGTACTTCATTTTTGAATTATACACAAAAATCTTCTGTGGTCATTTTTAAACAACTACAACAAGGAATAATGGTATACACCTATTATTTTCGTAGTTATAAACATGAATTTTATTCAGAAAATCACTAGTCTATAATTTGCTCATTCTCAACCTATTTTACCCAGTTACCCCAGCAATTGCACAAGGTTTGACCGCAGAAAGGTTGCGGTTGCAGCAAACATGTGGAAAACTTTTGGAAAAATAACATCCGGCCCCATTCCAGATAGCCTCAACCGATACGGCAAATACTCCCGAAAGACAGCACGTTGTAGCCCAACTAGGCCGCACTAAACGTGAACCCAAAAGAGCTCCCTTCTCCCAGCCTGCTGTCCACCCATATTCTTCCCCCCTGCGCCTCTATAAACTCCTTGGAAATGGACAACCCCAGCCCCGTTCCATTTCGGTCATGTATGCCGGGAACCTTGAAATACCGCTCGAAGATCCGCGGCAGATACCGCTCATCGATACCCTTCCCATGATCCTTTACCCTGAACTCGACCGTATCCTTGTTCCGGAATGCCGCGACCTCGATCCCCGAGTCCTCCGGTGAATACTTGATGGCATTGGTAAGCAGGTTGATCAATACCCAGGACGTCTTCTCGACATCCGCCTGAATGTACGGCAGATTGTCCGCGAGCTCCATATGGATATTGATGCGCCGCTGCTGGGCCTGGAAGGAAACCGCCTGTATCGCCTGGTTGACGATCGTCGCCGGATTCGCCGGCTGCAGTTTCAGTTGAATATTACCCGTTTCCACCTGGCTCATATTCAACAGCTCCCCTGTGATCTTCAGCAGCCTGTCGGCATCGTCAGTTATACTCCGGATCAATTCCTGCTGCTCGCCATTCAGCGCCCCTACACGCAGGTCCGTGAGTAAACGCGCACTCATCTTTATGGACGACAAAGGCGTCTTCAACTCGTGCGACACCGTGGCGATAAAATTCGTCTTGGCCTCATTTAGTTCATGGAAGGGCGTAATATTCCGCAACACGATCACGTGCCCGATGATAACCCCGTTATTGCAGACCTCCAGCACATCCTTGGAAAAATATCCTTCCTTGTCGTCGCAAAAGATCTTCAGGTCTTTCTTGGCGGGGTCTTCCTGTAACAGGGTCCGCATGAGGTCATTGGTCAGCGCCGCATCCGGCGCATACTTGCCCGCGATGTCCTTTTCTTTCAGCCCCAGTAATTTCTCCGCCACGGCATTTAGAAAAAGAACGTTTCGCTTATCGTCCAGACCGATAATGCCATCCCGCATCTGGTTGATGATCGTCTCGATCCTGCTCTTCTCGAATTTGATCTGCGCCAGGTTGCTGCTCTCATACTCGTCCAGTTTCTCGGCCATCGTATTAAAGGCATTGGCCAGTTCCCCGAACTCATCGCCCTGCCGCAAATAGATCCGTTTCTTGTAATTCTTACCCGCGATCGCCCTGATCCCCTCGGCCAGGCTGCTGATCGGATCGCTGATGATCCCGGGCAGGTTGAAAATAAACGTAAACGATACCAGGGTCAGGATAGTGAACAGGATCGTCAGCACCTCCTTGGCGCCCTCAGCCGTCCGCTGAGCCGTGGCATTCTTTCGCACAATGGCCATTTCATTCAGATCCAGGATCTTATTGATAGAACGACGGATATCGGCATAATTACTCTGGTCGCTGGGGTCAACCATCATCTCATTGAAGTTCTTCGTCAGCTCTTCGGTCGCCTCTTTCTCCCCCACTTCCGTAATATTGCCCTGCTGTTTCTTCAGGTTTTCCCGAAATATATCCATGGCATTCTTATCCCCCGGCCCGTCCTCCAGCGCCTCCAGCATCCGGTTGGCGTACACGATCGATTCATGGTTATTCTGTAATACCAGCCGGCCTTCGTCGCTCAGCCGGTTGATATAGAACAATCCCAACACGCCAAAAAGGACGATCACCACAAACAGGAAGATCAGTCCTAATGACAATTTGGTTTTCAGTCGCATGCTCATGGTCCAAAATTATGATAGGATCACCACATCGATATCCGATGCGGCTAATTTGTTCAATAATTGGTTGAAGACCGCCGTACTCATGATCACATTGTACAGGCTCAGGTGCGGCTTGCCGATACATATTGTCGTAATAGCATGGGCCTCAGCAACTTCTATTATTCCTTTCCCGATATTGTTCTGCTTGACCCGAATCACTTCCGCACCCAGCTCCGTGGCCAGTTTGAAGTTGTTGATCAAATGCCGCTGCGCCGCCAGCCCGATCTTATCCCCGTCCTCCTTTGGCGTCTGCACATAGAGCAGCCACCAGCGGCTATGGTAGTAACTGGCCAGCCGGGCCGTCTTGCGGATGACCTTCCGCGCTGTCTCATGGTTGCTGCCGATGCAGGCCAGGAATCGCTCGTTGGCGAGATGTGCACCACGCGGCAACTCCGTTTCGATCTTCCTTTCCACCTGGCTGGCCACCTCTTTCAGGGCCAGCTCCCGCAGCTGTAGGATCTTTTCCGGCTGAAAGAAGTTCTGTAGCGCAATGCCTATTTTGTCGGCCGCGTAGATCTTCCCTTCTTTCAACCGCGCTACCAGCTCATCGGCGGTGAGATCGATGTTCACCACCTCGTCCGCTCCTTCTAACACGCTGTCGGGCACCCGTTCCGTCACTTCGACACCCGTGATATTCTTAATCTCCTCATTCAGGCTCTCGATATGCTGGATATTGACGGCACTGATGACATTGATCCCCGCGTCCAATATGTCCATGACATCCTGCCAGCGCTTTTCGTTCTTGCTCCCCTCAATATTCGTGTGGGCCAACTCATCGATGATCACCAGCTCCGGGTGAAGATTGATCACGGCCTGCACATCCAGCTCTTCCAGCTCTTTCCCTTTGTAGAAGAGTTTCCGCCTCGGCAGGACGGGCAGACCCTGCAATTGTAACTCCGTCTCAAGCCGGCTATGCGTCTCCACATACCCCACTTTTACATCCACCCCGTTGCGCAAAAGGGTCTGCGCCTCCTGCAACATCCGGTAAGTCTTCCCTACCCCGGCGCTCATACCAATATAGATCTTGAACTTCCCCCGCCGGCTCTGGCGGATGAGGTCCAGGAAATGTTGTACGCTTTCGTCTTTATCGGGCATGGCTCATTTCATCAAGTGCTATATTCAGTTTCAATACATTTACTTTCGAAGGTCCAAAGATACCCAGCAAAGGGCCAACCGTGAAATGATCCACTAACGCCTCCAGTTTTTCCTCGGGCAGCCGCCGGGCCGCTGCCACACGTTTGATCTGGATCTTTGCCCCCGCAGGGCTAAGATCGGGATCGAGACCGCTGCCGGAGTACGTGACCAGTTCGGCCGGGATGTCTTCCTTTTTTACCCCCGGATTGTGCACCAGAAAACTGTCGATATGGGCTTGCACATCCTTCAGGTAATCCGGGTTCGAAGGCCCCTTGTTGCTGCCCGCGCTGCCCGCAGCATTATATCCCACGGCCGACGGACGGCTCCAGAAATAATTATCGGCGGAAAAATGCTGCCCGACATTGGTATAGCCGACTACTTTCCCATTTACCGAGAGCGTCTCTCCTTTGCCCCCGCCCGGGGTAGCCTTGCCGATCGCCGCGATCAGCAAGGGATAAAGACCACCACAAAGGAGGACGAAAACCAACGTCATCTTCAGCGACGGCAAAATATATTTTTTCATTTTTTCTAGTTTTTAGATTTACATGAACAAACCAAGCAGCATGTCGATGGCCTTGATCCCTATGAACGGTACGATGATCCCGCCCAACCCATAGATCAGCAGGTTCCGGCGCAACAGCGCACTGGCGCCGATCGGCTTATACGCCACGCCGCGAAGCGCCAGGGGGATCAGGATCGGAATGATGATCGCATTAAAGATCACGGCTGACAGGATCGCGCTTTCGGGGCTCTTCAGCTGCATGACATTCAAGGCCCGCAACGCAGGGATCGTAGCAATGAACAAGGCCGGCACGATCGCAAAATACTTCGCCACATCATTGGCGATCGAAAAAGTGGTCAGCGTACCCCGCGTCATCAGCAGTTGCTTGCCGATCTCCACGATCTCGATCAGCTTCGTCGGGTCGTTGTCGAGGTCCACCATATTCCCGGCTTCCTTGGCAGCCTGCGTCCCGCTGTTCATCGCGACACCGACATCAGCCTGGGCCAGGGCTGGCGCATCATTGGTCCCGTCACCCATCATGGCCACCAGTTTCCCACCCTGTTGTTCCTTCTTGATATAGTTCATCTTGTCCTCCGGCTTGGCTTCGGCAATAAAATCGTCCACACCGGCCTTTTCCGCGATATACTTAGCCGTAAGCGGATTGTCACCCGTGACCATCACCGTCTTTACCCCCATCTTCCGCAGGCGCTGGAAACGTTCCTGGATACCGGGTTTGATGATGTCCTGCAGTTCGATGACACCCATGGCCCTTCCGCCCTCACTCACGGCAAGCGGCGTACCGCCATTCGAAGCGATCTCCCTCACTTTGGTTTCGGTTGCCGCCGGTAGTGAATTCCCCGCCTTGGTCACAATCCCCCTGATGGCATCCACGGCGCCTTTGCGGATCTTCATCCCCGATATATCGACCCCGCTGGAGCGCGTCTCGGCCGAAAAGGGTATGAACCGGGCCCCGGTAAGGGAATACGAACTCGCGTTGGCATTGGCCAACTCTAAGATGGATTTACCTTCGGGCGTCTCATCCGCCAGCGATGACAATACACAGGCTTCTATAAACGCCTTTTCATCTACGCCCTCGGCCGGCCAGAAATGCGTGGCCTTGCGATTGCCGATGGTGATCGTGCCCGTCTTGTCGAGCAACAGCGTATCCAGGTCACCCGCAGTTTCTACGGCCTTGCCACTCTTGGTGATGACATTGGCCCTGAGCGCCCTGTCCATGCCAGCGATGCCGATGGCGCTCAATAAGCCGCCGATCGTGGTCGGGATCAGACATACGAACAGAGACACGAAGGCAGCAATTGTGATAGGCGTATTGGCATAATCGGCAAATGGCTTCAGGGTTACGCAGACGATGAGAAAGATCAGCGTAAAGCCCGCGAGCAGGATCGTCAGGGCGATCTCATTTGGCGTCTTCTGCCTGGAAGCGCCTTCTACCAGCGCGATCATCTTGTCCAGGAAACTTTCCCCGGGATCGGTGGTCACCCTGACTTTGATCTTATCACTTAAAACTTTTGTGCCGCCGGTTACGCTGGATTTATCGCCACCGCTCTCGCGGATCACGGGCGCGCTTTCGCCGGTGATGGCGCTTTCGTCGATCGTCGCCAGGCCCTCGATGATCTCCCCGTCCATTGGGATGGTATCACCCGTCTCGGCGATAAAAACGTCGCCCTTGCGCAATTGGGAAGACGGCACCACTTTTACCTCGTTGACATAGATATCGCCCACCGTGAAGACTTTTTTGGCGGGTGTGTCTTCCCGTGTCTTGCGGAGGCTATTGGCCTGGGCCTTGCCCCTGGCCTCGGCGATCGCTTCGGCAAAATTGGCGAACAACACCGTTATCAGCAATACCAAAAAGATCACAACATTATACGTAAGACTCCCTTGTGACCGCTCACCGGCCCCGATCCAGATACACACCAGGAACATGACGATCGTTGCGATATAGACGGTAAACATGACCGGGTTCCGGAACATCGATCCGGGACGCAACTTGACGAACGATTGCTTCAATGCCTCACTGACGATCTCCCGCGGAAAAAGAGATTTATTGTTCGTGTTCATAATTACATTTTTAAGCTAAAATATTCTGCAATGGGCCCAAGTGCGAGCGGCGGGAAGTAACTCAATGCCGTGATGATGATGATCACCACAAAGATCATGAGCCCAAAGGTCAGCGAATCCGCCTTCAGGGTTCCGCTCGACTCCGGTATATACTTTTTGTTGGCCAGCAAACCGGCGATGGCGATCGGCCCAATGATAGGAAGATACCGTCCCAGGATCATGACGATCCCGCCCGTTACATTCCAGAATATATTGTTATCTCCGAGCCCCTCGAAACCACTGCCGTTATTGGCATTCGTACTGGTAAACTGATACAGCATCTCGCTGAATCCGTGATAGCTTGGATTGTTCAGCCAGGTTGACGGCTTTACCGCCCAGCCCACATTCGGGTGGAACACGAGGATGTAGCACGCAAGGGCGGTAAATCCCTTGATCAGAAAGGCCGACAACAGCGTGACAATCGCAGCGATCTTTACTTCTCTCGCCTCCACCTTATGCCCCATAAATTCCGGGGTGCGGCCTACCATCAGGCCGGCGATAAAGACGGCGATGATGACATAGATATAGTAGTTCAGCAGACCGACACCGCAGCCGCCATAGAAGGCATTGACCATCATCGCAAGCATCTGCATCAGTCCGGAAAGCGCCATGGAACTGTCGTGCATGGAGTTCACCGAACCCGTCGAAATGATCGTGGTCATGATACTCCAGAAGGCGGAGGCCGCCGTCCCGAACCGGACCTCTTTCCCCTCCATGGCGCCGCCCACTTGCGCCACGCCCATTCGCGCGATCGCCGGATTACCGTGGATCTCGGTGACCATCGTCGGTAGCAATAGACAGAGCATCCCGATCGTCATGATCGCAAAGGTCACGTAGGCAAACTTTTTTCGATTGATATAAAAGCCCATGGCGAAGATCATCGCAATAGGGATCAGCAGCTGCGCGACGAGCTCCAGCATATTCGTGAAGTAGTCGGGGTTCTCCAATGGGTGCGCGGAGTTGGCGCCAAACCAGCCGCCGCCGTTCGTGCCCAGGTGTTTTATGGCGATCATGCCCGCGGCGGGTCCCCTGGACACCTGTACGGTATCGCCTTGCAGGGTGGTGATGGTATCCTTTGCGTCATAACTCGTCGGCGTGCCGTGGAAGGCCAGCAATACGGCGATGACGATGCTGACCGGCAACAGGATGCGGGTCATCGATTTGGTAAAGAGATCCCAGAAATTGCCCAGGTTTTGGGTGGTCTTTTCCTTTAAGCCGTTCAAAAGCGCCACAAGACAGGCGATGCCGGTTGCCGCGCTCACGAACTGCAGGAAGGTGATGACAAAAAGTTGGGTCAGATAGGTGGCGCCGGTCTCCCCGGAGTAATCCTGGAGATTGCAATTGACCAGGAAGCTGATCGCCGTATTAAAGGTCAGGTCCGGCGACATGCTCGGATTGCCGTCGGGGTTCAGCGGCAGTTTGCCTTGAAAAAAGAAAAGAACGAAAGCATACACGAACCATACCAGGTTGATCGTGAGCATGGCCTTCAGGAAATCTTTCCAATTCATCTTCTTGGCAGGGTCGATACCGCAGAAGCGGAAGATGAAGCGTTCTACCGGGCTGATAAAGTCAAGGATCGTCCGTTCCCCCTTGAACACCCTGGCTATGTACCTGCCAAGTGGAAAGGCAAGCAAGACGGCCAGTAGGAAGGTGACGACGACACCGGTTAATTCTGTAAACATGATAGAGTGAGTTTAGATTAGAATTTCTCTGGTTTCACCAGCACATAAAGGAGATAGGCGAAAACCGCGATAGACAAAAAAAAGAGGACTGTCATCATGGTGTTAGATTTTTTCGAAATAATCAATGGTTTTAAAGAACACGTAAAAGCACACGAGTCCGGCCAGAAATAAAATGACTGTCAGCATAGCTAGTATTTTGCTGGGTTGGGCCAAAAGAAGTGCCTGAAACCGGCGCATGGCGCCGCTGGCCCCGACAGATCAGGACTGGCCTCGGTTACAGCCCGAAAGCCTTTTCCAGCGCGGCCTCCCGGCCGCGCCGTCACCCTTTCAAAATGGAAGGCTTTTCGCCGAAATGGGGGTCTGGGTCTACCTACGCTTCGTAATTGAGTTTGTATTCTTCGATCTTCCTGTAAAGTGTCGTCAGCCCGATGTTGAGGAGACGGGCTGCCTCTGTCTTATTCCCACGGGTGTGGTTGAGGACGCGTTGGATATGCAATTTTTCGACACTGGCGAGGTCAAATGCGGAGATGGGGCCGCTGCTGCGATTGCTGCTTACCTGCAGATCGGCTGGCAGGTTCTCCAGCGTAAGTTGGTGGTCGTCGGCGAGGATGACGGCCCTTTCAATGATATTCTTGAGTTCTCGTATGTTCCCCTTCCACTCGTGCTGTTGCAGCCGGTCGAGGAACTCCTTGCTCATCGAATCGATATGCTTGTTGCCTTTATTCGAAAACAATTGCAGGTAGAACTCTGCGATGGCGGGGATATCTTTTTTCCGGTCCCGCAAGGAGGGCAGGAAAATGCTGAAGACATTCAAGCGGTAGAACAGATCGTCCCGAAACTTGCCATCGTTCACCTCCTGTTCCAGGTCCCTGTTGGTCGCCGCGATAACACGCACGTTGACGCGGGTCGGCTTGGTCTCCCCGACGCGGAGGAATTCGCTGGTCTCCAACACCCGCAGCAATTTTGCCTGGAGGTCGATATGCATTTCACCGATCTCGTCCAGGAAGAGGGTGCCCGTATTGGCCTCTTCGATCAGTCCTTTCTTATCGCGGGTGGCGCTGGTAAAGGAGCCGGCTTTATGACCAAAGAGCTCGCTCTCCAGGAGGTCCTTGCTAAAGGCACTGCAATTCAAGGGGATAAAGGGTTTGGTCGCCCGCTTGCTGGCATAGTGGATGGCCTGCGCGAAGACTTCTTTGCCGGTGCCCGTCTCGCCCAGCAGGAGGACGGTGGCCTCCGTGGGCGCCACCTTTCTGGCCATGGCGACCGCTTCTTCTATGAGTGGGCTATGCCCCAAAATCGTCTCGAAAGTATAGCGCTTTCCTACCTTTTGCTCCAGCTGGCTCACGCGCTTCTGCAATTGTACTTTTTCCAGGGCCCGGCTGAGCAACGGGATGATCTTGTCGTTGTCGTCCCCCTTTGTAATGTAGTCGAAGGCTCCGTTCTTCATCGCCGTGACCCCGTCGGCGATGTTGCCATAGGCCGTGAGCAGGATCGCTTCTACGAGGGGATGCTTCACTTTGAGGTCGCGGACGAAGTCCACACCGTTGCCGTCCGGCAATTTGACATCACAAAGAACGACATCGATATCCCCCTTGTCAAGTAACTTATTGCCTGCTTTCACAGTATCCGCCTCCAGCACCGTCAGGCCTTCCAGCCGGATGATCCGGGCCAGCAAGGTGCGCAATTTCTCCTCGTCGTCTATGATCAGAACAATTCCCGTTGACATTCCTTTCGCGATTAAGGGGCAAAACTAACGATTGCGGCAAAAAATCACCCGGAAATTAATTTTTTGCCCGCAACGTCCATTTGTCTGTCCGCTCGGCTTGCCTCGGGGACGGACCGGCCGCCGGCCGGTCTGGCTTTTCCCAGAATCCGGGATAATTCATGGATTTTCCGCTAAAAGATTTATTTTTGCGTCCCTTCGCCCGGCGCGCTTCATCAACGCCCGACGCGTAGGTTTCCGGCTTACCCCGGATAATTTCTCTACCGCCCGCGCCCTGCGCGGCGTCCCTCACGGAGAGGTGGCAGAGCGGTCGATTGTGGCAGTCTCGAAAACTGTTGTGCGGGAAACTGTACCGAGGGTTCGAATCCCTCCCTCTCCGCTGATAATTTAGATTGATTTGGACGCAAATGGGCTCGAAGGAACACAAATCTTTCGGCCCATTTGAATTCCTAGGCCATCCGCACCCAAAAGCGCCCAAATCATCCCGCTAGGCCCCCTACTTCCCGCGACTTTCATTTTCCAGCTAAATATTTTATCTTTGTATAAATGATATCCAATGAAATCAAAGAACAACTTCAATATATCGTTCGAGGAGTTAGCCTCCAAAGGCCAACAGATCGTTGCTCAACGATCAGAAGTCTCCTTGTCGGAGGCTTTGGAGCAAATCCAACTGTTAAAGGCCAATTCGAAAGTCGAGCAATCCTCAAAGAAAGACAGAACGAATTCCTGAAATCTTACGCCTGACAGTCCGGGATATGGCTTACCTCTTTGCCGTCCGACGCGCATTATCTGACCAGAGGGGGATAATCAAAAATTTTCATGGATACGGACAAACTCAATGTCATCAAGGTCAATGACGGCATTTATTATGCGACCTGGACAGAATATTTCACCAGTCTTGTAGTCCATAATTTGTTATTCCCTAACACAGCATATTCACTGGTAGGGTTTGCCGAGGATGGCGCAAAGTTATGCGCAGTCGTTAGACAGCCTTTCATCAGGGGCCAGCAAGCGAAGTTGGAGGATATAAAAGCGCTCTTAACATTCAATGGATTTACCAATACGAAACGCCAGGATTATTTCAATGAAGAGTTTGGTCTTATATTGGAAGACATGCACGACGAGAATGTCATTTCTCAGCAAGACGTGCTGTTTTTCATTGATACCGTATTTTATGTGACCCAACAATCGAAGTGATGCGTAATATTACACTGCTTTTAACGCTAACTATATTTTCTCCAATTGTTTACGGGCAAGTCAACGACGGAAAAATCAGGCTAGTCGTTTTGAAGCGCAATAATCGAGACTCCATATACAAATTCAAAAATCGCAAAGATTCAACAGATACTTATTTGCATTACCCCGGCGTGGTAAAATCCAAAGCCGGTGTTGAATGCAAAATTATGACGTCTTGCTGGAGATGGGGGATTGACAACCATAGGGCATCAAATTGCATTCTTGTATACAACGCCCACAATCGCTATCTTGGCCTCTATGGTGTAACAACGACCGACGACTTGCCCGATAAGGTATCGAAAAATCGACTTATATTTTCCAATCACCCCGCCTCGGATTGTGACCCTCACATTTCGACCACACTAAGTTTTGATAACGGCATACCAATAAAATTCTTTCGCAAATGCAAAGACGATTATGGGGATATCTATACTTTCAATTCGAAGTGAATTTTGCTATTTTTGACACCAATCGTCACCAAATCATTCGGTGGAAAATTCGGTGCAGCGTCCCAACTCGCCGAGCCTAATATATTGAAAATAAACGCGGAAGCTAACAAAGTTCGAATCCCTCGACGGCAGACGCATTGGCATGAATGAGAAATCGGTCTCCACGGTCAGGCAAGTATTGAAAGATCAATTCAAGACCGGCATGCCGAAAATAACGACCAGGGTCTTCGATGGGGGCTACGGCTCTATCCTTATCCCGGGTATCAACTATGATCCGGTGAAGGTCGGGGCCCAGGCGCAGGAAATTCAAGATTCTCTTTGCCGGCTGGAACCTCAACAACTAAAAGGACTGATCGTCGATCTTCGGCTGAACAATGGCGGTAATATGCATCCCATGATCACCGGCGATGATTTCAATGATCTAACGAAGAATGCGAAAGTCAGTGCCGCTCTCCGCTGGTTAAAAGACGAATGACCAGATTCCCCCGGGTATAGTAAACTTCATGCTGTATTATTCGATGAAAAGGTGGGTTAGGTCAGTTGGAGTTTTGCCTCGGGGGTTCCCCATGACCACACCCCCGATCACGCGGCCGCAGCCGGGCAGCTATAGAATAAATCCCGGCTTCCGGTCCGGCTTTGGCGCTTCGCGGGGAGTATATTCACCATGGGGGAATGATGTAACTTTTTCCCAATATTCTATAATGTCCGGGTAGTTAAAAGTTCCTACCTTTTGTAATTAATTAGCGGAATCAAATCATAGAAATATGGATACTCCATTTGTAATGGAACAGGTTTATGATGCATCCATACCTGAAGTGTGGCAGGCACTGACCGACGAAAATAAAATGAGGAAATGGTATTTCCCGCAATTAAAGAAATTTGAGCCGCTTGTCGGTTTTGAATTTGTCTTTACAAATGATGGATCAACCTATCAAAAAGAATGGAGGGTCACTAAGGTAACAGATGGGCGGCTATTGGCGCATAGCTGGGTCTACAAAGGCTATCCCGGCAGTTCGGAAGTGACCTTTGAGCTTTTCGAGGAAGGCGACAAAACCAGGCTCAAGCTTACGCATACCGGTTTGGCAAGCTTTCCGCACGATCCACACTTTGCGAGACATCGGTTTGAAGATGGCTGGAAACAGATCATCGGAAGCAACCTCAAAAATTATCTGGAAAACAAACCTATTTACATTTAAACCATAAAACTTATGAAAATATCAGGGGCAGAAATAAGAGTCCCAGCCAGACCAATGAGATCGTCATTTTCAACATTTTTTTTGTTTTAGATTTTACTTTATTAATCTCATAAGTAAATTATCGAATATAACCTTGTCTTTTATTACATTTTTAAAAAACAAGTCATCCACTTGTTTAACGATATGATAAGCCGCCCTTAGTGTTTGTGTGCCTTTGTCGGTAATTCTTAATTGCTTCGCGCGACTGTCGCTGGGATCATTTGTTCTTTTTATTATTTGCTTTTTTTCTAAAACCATTAAAACTTTAGAAGTCATCATTTTATCGGTATTAGCGTAATCCGCCAATTGCTGCTGGGTAACCGTTTGCTTTTTTTTACTCAACCAATAGAGACCTGCCATTAGAGAGAATTGAGTAAGCGTGAGCCCCATCTTTCCGAGTGCTCTGTTCATGCTTAACTGCCATTGCATTGTAACCTGCCAAAGCAAGTACCCGCTATTTTCTTCTGGTTCGGTATATGAGAATATCTGAGATTGTCCATCCATTTTATTTGTGCATATGCGATTTAATCAAATCAAAATCATGTTTATTGATCTCAAAAGAACCAGTTCTAAAAATAAACCCCATTTTTCCTTGTTTTTAATAAATTCAAGACTGTCAATTAATGGTCTAATTGCCATGGTTAACTTGTACTACACCTGCCTTGGCACCATCAAGGGCGTGATCACGCGATGTGGCCACCACCCAAAATTTTATTGTCGTCAATCTTTCTTTGTTTCTTGTAAAGTAATTGAATAACCATCAGGATCGGATATGACCAAGATTCTTCCAAACGGCGTTTTATGGATATCCTTGGCTATAGATATTTTTTCTCCGTTTTCCTCAAGAAATGTATCAAGGTCGCCTATTCCAAACCATACGGCTACTCCCCAACCGAGCAAATTTGCTTTGGAAAGTTCAATCATAGGTTTTCTAATAGCGAAAGATGCCCCATTTCTTTGCTCATATACTATGGCGTCGGGCGGCGATTTTAAAATCGGCTTAAAATTTAAAATTTCGGTATAAAATTTACCGGATGCTTCGAGATCACTAACTTGGAGTGAAACAAAGCTGAGTTGTGTTGGATTTGACATAATATTCAATTTAGTAGTTACGACTACTAAATTATGGATTTTATTTGTACTAATACCTTTTTTTTCAGCGATTAGATCGGCTTAATGCCCGGCTGGCAGTACGGGAGCAGGACCAGGACGTACCCGGCTTATTGGAGCCGACGAGGTAATACCGGCGCGGCGCTACAATCATCGAACATAAGGTCGACACTCTCTAACTTTCATTTTAGGCTAAGACAATAGGCGTTTTGGCTTAATCTGATTTTGAAATTACGCTCACCTTTGTTCTATCAAAAAAATCAGACAAAATGAAAGTGATAAAAATTCATGAATTTGGCGGCCCCGAAGTGATGAAAATAGAAGAAGCAGAACGCCCGGTACCTCAGGCCGACGAAATACTGGTGAAAATGTACGCCAGCGGGGTTAATCCGGCGGATTACGTTGTTCGGCAGGGAGGTAACGAGATTTTGAAACCGTTCCTGAAACTACCACTGGGGCTTGGCCTGGATGGCGCTGGTGAAATAGAGGAGATCGGAAGCGATGTAACAGGCTTTAAGAAAGGCGATAAAGTTTATGGTATTCCTAATTTTTTAAGTGGCACCTACGCAGAATTTATTGCTGCTAAAGCCACCCAGTTTGCCATAATGCCAAACAATGTAAGCTTTAATGAAGCCGGCGCTATTCCATCCTGCGCATTGATGGCCTGGAATGGCATGGATCTTGGGAAAGTAAGTGCGGGGCAAAGGGTACTGATTCATGGCGCCGCCGGCGGAATTGGCACCCTGGCATTGCAATTTGCCAAATCAAAAGGTGCCTATGTAATCGGTACAGCCTCCCAGCGCAATTTTGATTTTTTAAAACAACTGGGAGCAGATGAAGTGATTGATTATAAGGATAAAAATTTTGCAGGTTTGCTGCAAGATATCGACGTTGTGTTTGACGGCTCACCCGTATTTAATGAAGACGCCAGAATAATGATGGCGGGTGCATTAAAAGATGGCGGCAGGTTTGTTTCTGTTCAGATCCCGTACCCTTTCAGCAAAGGATTTTTCAATATACTTGCAAAAAAACATGCTGAAGCAAAAATGATCAGGCGAGAGCTTGATGTTGCGCAATCACTTACCGATATTGCAAAATTAATTGAAGCAGGTAAAGTGAGAGTTTCTATCAGCAAGGTTTACCCGCTGGAAAAAGCCGCTGAAGCACACTCCGAACTGGAAACAAAACACGTTCGGGGCAAAATTGCACTGGAAATCAGAAAAGAGAATTAACCAATATGAAGCGACTTAAAAGCATCAGTGAGTTTCACCAGTTCCGGCAGCTGCCTGCGCCGGAACATCCGCTGCTCAGTGTGATTAAAATTGACATGGTGAAGCGAGCGGTGGGAACAACAGCTATGACCTGGTGTTACGACTTTTATTGTATTGGCCTTAAAAGAGTTTCATTTTCACACCAAATTAATTTCAGATACGGCCAGCAGCCTTATGATTTTAATGAAGGCATTCTGTCTTTTGTAGCACCTAACCAGTTATTGAGTCTTTCTATAGACACAAAACAAGAAACAACACAATCCGGGTGGCTACTGCTCATTCATCCTGATTTTTTATGGAATACATCATTAGCTAAATCAATCAGGAAATATGATTTCTGGGACTATTCAGTCCGTGAGTCTTTATTTCTTTCAGCGAAAGAAGAGGCTATTCTCATCCATATCTTTCAAAATATCCAGCAAGAATATCATGCAAACATCGATCGTTTTAGCAAACAGATAATCATTTCGCAGATGGAGAGTTTGCTGAGCTATGCAGATCGTTTTTATCACCGCCAGTTTATTACAAGAGAAAAAACCAATCATCAGCTACTGGGAAAACTGGAAGCAATACTGGAAAATTATTTTAGCAGTGACGAGCTGGTAATAAAAGGTTTACCTACTGTTCAATACATTTCAGAAACACTAAATGTATCACCGAACTACCTGCGAGGTTTGCTTAAAGTATTAACAGGACAAAATACGCAACAGCTGATACACGACAAACTGATTGAAAAAGCCAAAGAAAAATTAGCTGTAACAGGTCTTTCCATTAGCGAAATTGCCTATGCATTAGGTTTTGAACATCCGCAATCGTTTACTAAATTATTTAAAAGAAAAACCAATTTGTCGCCTTTGGCTTACCGGCAGTCGTTCAACTGATTTGAAATAGATATTACCAGAAGTGCGTGTGTTCGGCTCTGTACGCAAACAGACCGACGCCGATCGCTTGCAAAAAGAGTTCGGCAA
>Ga0302325_10001683_pt1 | contig 55651 bp, 60 predicted proteins | sample Palsa_T0_2_FD_201948 | JGI IMG/M metagenome (GOLD analysis project Ga0302325, IMG submission 201948) | Peat permafrost microbial communities from Stordalen Mire near Abisko, Sweden - Palsa_T0_2 | ecosystem: Environmental > Terrestrial > Soil > Palsa > Peat permafrost | place: Sweden: Abisko... | reverse complement strand
GGGCGCCGCGGTGCAGTTGGCGCACCTGGTCGGGCGTGAGAAACTGCGCTTCGTCGACAAGCACACAGGCGATGTCTTGCATCTGCGACATGGCTGCGAAGAAATCGAAGGCCGCATCGAACGTCAGCGCCGCGCGCTTTGGTCCGATGCGCGAGGTGATGACGCCCTCCCCAAATCGATGATCGATCGCCGATGTGAAGAGCACGACCCTTCGCCCGTTCTCTTCGTAATTGTGCGCGACTTGGATGAGCGCGGTCGACTTACCGGCGTTCATGGCCGAATACCGGAAATAGAGCTTGGCCACTTAACGCAAGGCTTCGAACGCGGCGAGCGCGCGATCCATCTCGTCCATGGTCAGCGCCGCCGAGAGCTGCGTGCGGATGCGCGCGGTTCCCTCGGGTACGACCGGGAAGCCGAAGCCGGTCACGAACACGCCGCGCTTGAGCAACGTATCGCTCATCGCGATCGCGAGCGCCGTCTCGCCGACGATGATCGGGACGATCGCGCTGGGTCCGTCGAGTGGTTTGAATCCAAGTCGCGCCAGCCCCGCGCGGAAGTATGCGACGTTGTCGCGCAAGCGATCTACGAGCTGGGGATGGGCATCGAGATACTCGATTGCCGCCAGCGAACTGCACGCGACCGTCGCCGGTAGCGCATTGGAAAACAACTGTGGGCGCGAACGCTGGGTCAGCATATCCACCAGCGCGTAACTGCCCGCGACGAAACCTCCCGCTGCGCCGCCGAGCGCCTTGCCGAGGGTCCCAGTAATGATGTCGACTTCGCCGGTAAGGTCGAAGTGCTCGATCGTCCCGCGGCCGGTTTTGCCCATAACCCCGGTGCCGTGCGAATCATCGACAACGCTGACGGCGCCGTACTTCTTGCAGAGCGCGACAATCTCCGGAAGCTTGGCGAGCGATCCTTCCATGGAAAACACGCCGTCGGTCACAACCAAAATCGGCGCGCAGTTGTCAGCCTGAGCCTGCCGAAGACGCGCTTCGAGATCGGCCATGTCGCTATGTTTGTACACGGCACGTTTTGCTTTGCTCGCCAAACGTACGCCGTCGATGATCGAAGCGTGATTGAGCTCGTCGGAAATAATCGCGGATCCCTCACCGCAGACCGTGGCAAAGAGGCCCGTATTCGCGTTCCAGCACGACACGAAGGTGAGCGACGCCTGCGTGCCGAGAAAGGATGCGATTCGCTCTTCGAGCGTGCGGTGGATATCGAACGTTCCGCAGATAAAACGCACCGACGCCGTACCCGCGCCGTATTTCCGCAGCCCCTCGATCCCCGCCTCGATGACCTCGGGTTGATCGGAGAGCCCGAGGTAATTGTTGCTCGAGAGCACGATCACATCGCCCGCTTCTTCCATATGCACTTCAGGCGCCATCGGTGTGGTCAAATGCCGTAAATGTTTATAGGTTCCCGCAGCCTTGAGCGCATCAAGTTCGCCTTGCAGTTGCGCATCAAACGCAGCATTCACTTTGCGATATCCCCTTTGACGTCGAGTACGATCTTCGCCGCTTCGCCGTTGCGCATCAGTTCAAAGGCCCGATCGAAATCTCGCATCGGGAGCACGTGCGTGATGATCGGCCGAAGATCGATACGGCCGCTCTTGACCAGGGCCTGCGTCTGATACCACGTCTCGAACATTTTTCGTCCATTGATGCCAAGCACGGTGAGCCCCTTGAAGATGATCCGCTCGGCTAGATTGAGGTTGATGTTGTCGCCCGGAATGCCGAGCAGCGCCGCGGTCCCGCCGTTGCGCACCATCTGCAGACCTAAATCGATCGCGCTGCCACTTCCCGACATCTCGAGCAACACCTCAACACCGTCGCCGCTCGTGCGGCGCTTGATCTCGTCGACCAATCCCGATCCGCGCGAATCAAAGGTTTCGTCGGCGCCCAGACGCTTGGCGAGTTCGAGCTTTGCCGGATTGACGTCGATTGCATAAACCGACGATGCGCCAGCGGCGCGCGCGACCGGAATCGCCATCAAACCGATCGACCCGACGCCGGTGATGACCACGCTCTTGCCGCTAACGCCGGCCGACATCACCGTATGAACCGCGTTGCCGAGTGGATCGAACACCGCGGCGAACTCGTCGGGAATCGCCGGATCGAGTTTCCACACATTGTATTCGGGCATCGCGATGAATTCGGCAAACGCGCCGTCGCAATCGACGCCGATGATCTTGACGTTTTCGCAAATATGAGCCTGACCCGTGCGGCAGAGCACGCAGGTGAGATCCGCGATGTGCCCTTCGGCCGAAACGCGATCGCCCACGTTCACCGCGCGTACCGCGTCGCCGATCGCCTCGACCGTGCCCATGAATTCGTGGCCGATCACCACCGGCGGATGGATCCGCGCCTGTGCCCAATGGTCCCACGAGTAAATGTGGTGATCGGTGCCGCAGACGCCGGCCTTCTCGACCCGGATCAGGACGTCGGTTGGGCCGATCGACGGAATCGGGACGGCGTGCAGTGTGAAGCCCGGCTCGGGCCGGAGTTTGGAGAGAGCCTTCATCGTCGATGGCATGTCGGCCCAACCTATTGCACGAAAACGGGGCCCGCGCCTTGCGCGAGCCCCGTCCTGCTTGGTCTAAGCCGAATCGTCTAAAAGTCGTATTCGGCTTGGAAGCGGCTGTACTTGAACAGACCGGCGAGCTGCTCTCCCGGAGGAGCGAAATTCGTCGCCGAGCGGCTGAACAAGCGAACGCGGAACGAGAATCCCTTATAGAGTCCCGTCTTCGGTACTTTGTTGAAGAAGTACTGAGCGTCGATGCCGGTGCTGTTCGTCGACGTTGCGTAACCGGGGTTCGAGTAGTCGTACCACTCTTGGTCGACGATCGCAACGAACTGCCGATCATCCGACGTGAAGGTCGCGGCAACTTTGACCGAGCCACCTGGGCTACGACGATCGACCATACCTTGCGTACCGCCGGTCGTAAACAGCGGATCCGCTGCGTACGAATCGGTATACGGGCTGGCGATGCCGCCGTAGTAGATGTTCGCGCGACCGCCACCCAGGTTGGTACATTGCGCCGTACCAGCGCTGCCGCCGGGCAGGAAGTACGGGAACGTGGCTTCTTTGTAAGCAGCCGTCGGCGCGATTTGGTGGGTATTCACGTTACACGCGTAGCCCGCCGGAAGCGCGATCGTATCGGTGCGAACCGGGATCGTATCGAAGGCGGCGGTGACGAGCACGTTGCTCATCGGATAGAAGCCGGCTTGCAAACCAAAGACCGATGCGTCGATCTTGCCGAGGAGATCGCTCGACGGAGCGCTCTCGTCACCCGCCTGTAGCGCGAGATACGGACGCAATTTGCTCGTACCCAGCGGCATCTTCGCATCGAGCCACCAGAAATTCGAGATGTTATTGAAGCCGTAGTAGTAGAGATTGGCTGTCAACGGGAGCGATGTCGGGCCAACGTAGCCTAGGCGGCCGTAGACGAAGCCGTTGTTGTTCAGCGGCGTTTCCGTCGGATCGTACACCGTCGTCGGCAGCGCGTTCGCGCCCGAGTAGGTGTAACCGCCGGGATTGACGACCGTGAGCAGCGTGCCGTGATCGAAGTTGGAGCACGTACGGCACTCCCACTGCCAGTAGTCCGCGCCTTCGAGCGTGAAGTTCGGGGTGAGCTTGTACGAAGCGTCAACGCCCTGGAACGCGACCGGCTTCAGGCGCGAGTCGGCGCCTTGGGCCCACGGCGTGGTGATCACTTGATTCCCGCCCTTGAGGTACAGGCCGTTCGCATTGTATCCAGCATACGCTTCATACAGCGTGCTCATTTCGTAGCCCGGCAGCGTGTCGTCGGGGTTCAAGCCCGGCGGTTTGCTTTGCGTACCGCAAGGACCCGGCGCCGTCGAACTGTGCGTGCTCGCATCTGAGCATTGGTTGAGCGGATTTGCATACACGTACGAACCGCCGACATAGAAGCCCGATGGATTGAAATGGTAATCGGCATGTAGGCCGATCGCATTGCTCTCGGTGGACTGGTTGGCTTTGCCGGCCGGACCGCTCGGGACCCCGTAGCCGTTATACGCGTTTTGACGCGTGAAGTCGTAGGCGCGAGCGTAGCCGCGGTAGGTGAATGGATTCGGCGAGGCCGTCGGCGCAGGCGAAGCCTGCGCGACCGTCTTTGACGCTGGTGTTGCCGTTGTTTCCGCCAGCGAGAAAGTCGTTGCCGCCAAAACTATCACCGCCGCGGTCAGAGCGACACGCGCGAGTTTGGTTAGCACGTAAGAAGTACTCCCTATCAAAAAGAGTTGGTATGGGGGTAACGGGCCCATGCTACTTGGGCCAAATTAAGGCCCATTTAACGTCGGCTTAAGCAGCCTAGCGAAGGGCCCCTACGTATATATCGGTTCAAATAATGGAGAAAAACCGCAAAGGTCGTGAAGGCCGCGCCTCTACCGTGGAATCGGCGCGATCTAGCCGTAGCGGCCGGTGATGTAGTCTTCAGTCCGCTTATCGCGTGGTTTGGTGAAGATGGTCGAGGTGGCTTCGGATTCGATCAACTCACCCATGAGGAAGAACGTCGTGTAGTCGCTGATTCGAGCGGCCTGCTGCATCGAGTGGGTGACGATGACAACGGTGTAGTCCTTCTTGAGCTCCTCGATAAGGTCTTCAATTTTGCTCGTCGCGATCGGATCGAGCGCAGAAGCAGGCTCGTCCATCAGAATCACTTCCGGATCAACGGCAAGACAACGCGCGATGCAAAGACGCTGCTGCTGGCCACCCGAGAGGTCCAGGGCGGAACGGTCCAGGCGATCTTTGACCTCATCCCAGAGGGCCGCGCCCCGAAGGCTTCGCTCGCAGACCTCCATGAGCGCCTTGCGATTGCGCTCACCATGAATCTTGGGTCCGTAGACGACGTTTTCGAAGATCGTCTTTGGAAACGGGTTGGGGCGCTGGAAGACCATCCCGATCCGGTGGCGCACGGTGACCGGATCGATGTTGCTCGCGTAGATATCCTCGCCGTCGAGCAGCACCTTGCCCTCAACCCGAGCGTCGGGCGTCAGATCGTGCATACGGTTCAGCGCTCGAATGAACGTCGACTTACCGCAACCCGAGGGGCCGATCAATGCCATCACGCAGTGCTCCGGAACGCTCAGACTCGCGTTCTTAATCGCGTGAAAGTTGCCGTAATAGACGTCGAGATCGCGCGCCTCCAGCTTCGTAGAAGCCGGTGCACTGGTCAAGTCCGGATTTGGGGCGATCATGCGCGTTGTAAAGTTGTCCATATCGGGAGAGCGGGTACGGGAGAATTGAGCCGACACCATAGCAGCTCCTACGTCATCACGGGAATGTTATTGGCTGAGCCGGCTTAAATGGCCATTAAGGGACATTAAGATAAACGCCCTCGGCACATGAGGCCGCGGGCGTAACTTCGGGAAAAGCGTCGACGTACCACTCTCGTACGTCCTGCAACGTCAACGTGCGGCAGTACTCGTCGAGAAACGCGAGGATCTGCCGGCGCATCCTGCGCTCGTCTACCTCGGGACACTTTGAACGCGACATATCCTCTAGGTTAGGGCACCCAGATTAGGCCGGGCTTATCACCTGTTTAACCTCGAGGGGCAACGCGCATAATCGGCAAGCGAACCGTAAACAGCGTGCCGCTGCCCAACATCGACTCCGTTGCCACGGTTCCACCATGTGCGTCGATGATGCCCTTGACGATGGCGAGGCCTAGACCGGCGCCGCCGCTTTCGCGCGTTCGCGACCGATCGACCACGTAAAAGCGTTCGAAGATATGCGGGATGTCGCGATAAGGAATGCCCATCCCCGTGTCGCGTACACGCATGATCGCGTCGTTCCCGTTCGCGTCCAGTTCGACCGTTACTAAACCGCCCGACGGCGTGTGACGAATCGCATTGTCGATCAAATTCACGAAGACTTGGGACAAACGATCGGGATCGGCTTCCACCGAGACCGGACGGATCGCTCGCAACTCGACTTGCACGCCTTTGTTCGCCGCCTGCGGCTCGAACGATGCCACGATTGGATGCGCCACCTCTTCGAGATCGATTTCGCGCAGATTGAGGTGCAGTTGTCCCGACTCGGCTCGGGCCTGCTCGAGCAGCTGCTGCACGAGCGCCGCCAAGCGATCGACCTGCACCAGCACTTGGGGCAAGAAGAGATCGGCGGCTTCGTCATCGGGCGACTCGACGACCGTCTCGAGCATCAACTTGATCGACGAAAGCGGCGTGCGCAACTCGTGCGAGACATTGGTCAAGAACTCTTTGCTCGCGCGCAGCAGACGCTCAATGTCGGTCTGGTCGTCGGCAAAGACCACCACGCCGCCGGAATCGTTGTCGCCGATCGGGGAGACCGACACGCCGTAGGTGCGCCGCTGCGTCGCGCTCGCGACCGTGATCGGTGCGACCGAGGCTTCGCCTCTAAGCGCATCGTCGATTCGCCGTTCGAGCTCGACGTTAGGAATCGAGGTGATGACGTGCGAGCCAATCGCGCGCTCCGGATCGAAATCGAAAATCGTTCCCGCAGCCGAATTGGCAAAACGGATGCGCGCGTTTCGATCGACGAATACGACCCCGAGCGGCAAAGCGGCCACCAGTCTGGCAAAATCGGCTTCGTTCTGCACCTGTTGATCGGGGTCGGAGGCTTCGTCGCGCTCGGGTTCATTGCTGCCGCGCACGCGCGCGAGGGTCCATCCGATGAGCGCTCCGGCTGCGAGCGCTACCACGACGAGCAGACCGAACCAGAACATGGCTTGGGGAGACTCTACGATTTGAACATATAACCGCGCGATCGCACCGTAATGATGTGGCGCGGATTGCGCGAGTCTTCTTCGATTTTTTCGCGCAGCCAGCGAATGTGCACGCTGACCGTTTGCTGTTCACCTTCGAAGTCGTAACCCCAGACCTTGTCAAGCAATGTCTGTCGAGTGACGACGCGTCCGTTGTTCTCCATCAGAACGCGCAGTAACGCAAATTCCTTTGGAGCTAACGCAACGTCTTTGCCGCGAACCATAAGTTGTTGGCGCGACGGATCGAGCACGATCTGCCCAAGGGAGATAGCCTCTTCGTGTCCGCCCTGGATCGGCGTCTGGCGGCGTAGCCGCGCTTTTACGCGCGCGAGAAATTCATGCAGCGCAAACGGCTTCGTCACGTAGTCGTCGGCGCCGAGCTCGAGCGCGAGGACCTTGTCGATCTCCTGATCCTTGGCGGTAAGCATGATGATTGGAACGGAGGAGAATTTGCGAATCTCCTTGCACGCCTCGACGCCGTCAAGCACGGGAAGCATGATATCCAGCACGACCAAGTCGGGTGATTCACGCTGCGCCATTGCAACTGCGCTGCGACCGTCGCTCGCGGTTACGACGGTGTAGCCGCTGCGCTCGAGATTGAAGCGCAGCGTCTGCAAGATTGCGGACTCGTCGTCGACCACCAGGATCTTCTTATTGAAGTCCGGGCTTTTGACGAACGTTCCCCGCGATGGCTTAGTCTCCACCGATCCCTTCATACGATTTGGCGATCGCGCTGTAATCCAACGCGCCGTCTCCTTCTGCCGATCGGGCAGTATACAACTGATAGGCGAGTCCGGTCAGCGGCATCGAGTATCGAGTCGCTCGCGCGGCGTCGAGTGCCGCTGCCACATCTTTGCGCAGCAGATCCATGGCGAAACCGCCTTCGAACGTTCCGCCCAGCCACGTCTTTGGCAACCATTGGTCAAGCAGGTAGTTGGAACCCGTCGCCGTTGCAAGAACTTTTCGAACCGCGTCCAGATCGGCTCCGGCTCGCTTGGCAAAGACCAGCGCCTCCGCGTTAGCGATCATGACGCTGGCGATGATCACCTGATTGACGAGCTTTACCGTCTCGCCCATGCCGACACCGCCGAGCAGTGTCGGCGTGCCCATTGCGCGCAGGACAGGCTCGGCACGCGCGAAAACCGCCGGCGCGGCTCCGACCATGATGGTCAGCGTCCCGGTGGTCGCGCGAGCCGGACCGCCGCTGACCGGCGCATCAACGAAATCGACGCCTCCGGCGGCGAGACGCTCGGCGAACTTCTGCGAGGCAATTGGCGAGATCGTCGACATGTCGATCGCCACGCTGCCCGCGGACAGGCCCTTGGCGGCTCCGCGCTCGCCAAAGAGCACTTCTTCGACTTGCGGCGCATCCGGCACGCAGGTGATCAAAATTTGGCTGGCAGCGGCGACGGCGGCGGGATCGGCCGCCTCCTTCGCCCCGTCGGCGACGAGCCGCTCCAGCGACTCGCGGCGCTTATGGGCCGCAACAGTTACGGGAAATCCCGCACGCAGCAACGAGCGAACCATCGGCTCACCCATCGCGCCGAGACCGAGAAATCCGAGGGGAGGACGCGCATCCATCACCGCCGCGTAGTTTTACAGGCGCCCTCCCGCTCCTGGCCGAAGCGGCTGCCATGAGCATTGCAACCCCTGCCGTCCGGCGCCCGACGTTCGATCAATTGAACCTTTCAACGGGCAAACGCACGCGTCTACATCGCTTGATGTACGAACACGGACCGGCCAACGGCACGCTGATGATTCTGCCGATCGATCAGGGCCTCGAGCACGGCCCGATCGATTTCTTCGACAATCCTGAATCGATCGACACCGATTGGATCTACCGGCTTGCGGTCGAGGGAAATTTCTCGGGCATCGCGCTCCACATCGGCCTGGCGGAGAAATATCACAAGCAATACGCGGGCCGCGTTCCTCTGGTGCTCAAGATCAACGGCAAGACGAATGTGCCTTCCGACGATGAAGCGTTCTCCTCGCTGACGTCGTCGGTGGAAGATGCGGTGCGCCTCGGCGCCGACGCGGTCGGCTACACGCTGTTCGTCGGAAGTCCATCGCAAGATGTCGACATCGCACAGTGCAACGAAGTGCGACGCGAGTGCGAGCGCTACGGCATGCCGTTGATCATCTGGGCGTATCCGCGCGGATCTGCGATGAAGGCCAAAGGTGGCATCGATACGCTCTATGCGGTCGACTACGCTGCGCGTGTGGCCTGCGAGATGGGTTGCGATATCGTCAAACTCAACGAACCGAAGTGGGATCCCGCGACGGCCGATAAGTTGCCCAAGCCATACAACACGCTGCAATTCACCGACGTCGAAGGCTTGCGCAAGGTCGTAAAATCCGCCGGACACACGTTGGTCCTGGTTTCGGGCGGCAGCAAGATGGGCGACGAGGACACGATCAAAAAAGCGCACGCGGCCATGGAAGCTGGCTGCGTCGGCCTAATCTTCGGGCGCAATATGTGGCAGCGCAAATGGGATGCAGCCATCGGGATGAGCTCGCGCATGCACGACGTGCTGAACAACTACGGCCAAGAAGAATAGTCGAGAGGCCGAATGTCGCAGAGCCGGCCTCCAAAATCGGCTATTATTGTGCTGACATCATGATTGAGGCAGTGAGCGGCGAGTCCATCGAGGCGCGGGTCAACCAGGCGCTCGATAAGGTGCGCCCGCTGATTCAAGCGGACGGCGGCGAGGTTTGGCTGATCCGGGTCGACGGCAGCACGGCCTACGTTCAGATGCTCGGCGCCTGCGGGGGATGCCCCGCGTCAAATGTGACGCTCAAAGGCGCCATCGAGGCCGTCGTCACGGCCGACGTTCCCGAGATTACCGAAGTCCTACAAGTTTAGACGGCCGCATCGTGCGGCTAACCTACGAGGCGCAGTGGCTGCAGTAGTAGCTAACGGCGCCGTCGTGCACTTGGGGCACCATATACTCGCGCGAGCCGCGCCGTCCGCAATTTGCGCAGGCATACGTCGCGCCGAGCGCCGGGACGGTAACCGCCTCGTGCCGTTTGGCGAGCCAGACGGCGAGATAGATGACGAGCCCAAGTGCGAGCGGGGCCCACGCGAAGAAGTCGCGGAGTGCATCTTGCGAAACGACAGGATTCATAACGGATTCCCTTCATTCGCACGAGCCTCGCAAGAGCCCTCGGAACCGGGACCGAAGCTCACTCAATGAACCATGAGGGGTCGCTGCGCGAGGGGCTGATTGCCCATCTCGAGCGCACCCGCGTCCTGCGCGATCCGCGCATCGCGGCAGCGCTACGTGCCGTTAGCCGACAGCGCTTCGTTCCCACGATGTCGCCCGAGGAAGCGTATGAAGACAAAGCGCTCGCGATCAAAGAACGCGACGGCCTTGTCATCTCTTCGATCTCGCAGCCCTCGATGATCGTGCATATGCTCGAGCTTCTCGACCTGCATTTGGGCGATCGCGTACTGGAAATAGGAACGGGTACGGGGTACAATGCGGCGCTGCTTGCACAACTCGCCGGCGCCGCAAACGTGGTCAGCGTCGAGATCGAGCGCGACTTACTTGAAGCGGCGCGTACGGCGCTTGACGCCCAAGGCTGCCAGCTCGTCAGGATCGTTCACGCCGAAGAGCTTACCAGCGTGCACCAGCCGTTCGATCGCATCATCGTGACCGCGCGTTCGAACGACATCGATCCTAACTGGTGGCGCCTGCTCGCGCCGGGCGGACGTATCGTCGTCCCACTCGACATCGGCTACGGTGGCGAACGCGCAATCGGATTCGTGCGCGAGGGCATGCGACTCCAGAGTGTCGGATCGTATGCGTGCGCATTTGTGGAACTGCGCGGCGGAAAGGAGCACATCGATCCGGCGATGTTCTTCCGATCGCGCGGAGCACGCTACGAACGCGAACCCGGGGCAAGTTCACCGCTCGACATGGTTGCGATCGAACGGGTCAACGCCGACGCTTCACTGCTCGAAGGGGCGGACGCGGTGGTGGCCCGCCCTCACACACTCTTTGCGGTCACGCGGACTTTTTGAAATACTCCGCGTTGATTGCTACGAAGTTCTGCCATTTCTCGGGAATGTCGGAATCGGCGAAGATCGCCTCGACCGGGCACGCCGAGACGCAGGCTCCGCAATCGATGCACACTTCAGGATCGATGAAGAGCATCTCGTCGCTATCGCCACCGTGAATACAGTCTACGGGGCAGACGTCAACGCACGATTTATCCTTGGTTCCGATGCACGGCTCGGTGATGATATACGCCATAACACGCGATTATTGGCAACCCCCGGAGCCTGTGCCTGCTATACCGCCGAACGGCGTCCCGAGAACGCGCGCATGATCCAGAGCAGCACGACCGCGCCGATGATCGCGCACACGAAGCTGCCCAGATTGAACCCGGTCACGCCTGCGTGGCCGAAGAACGAAAAGAGCCAGCCGCCGATGAAGGCTCCGACAATTCCGACAACCAGGTCGCCGAGAATGCCGCCAGGCCCCTCGCCCGGCACGATCCAGCGTGCCACGAAGCCCACGATGATGCCGAAGAGAATCCAGAGTAAAATGCCCATTGCAGCCTCCCCTTGTTCTACCAGGTTACCCCAGCGTTGCATTACGAAACCCGCCCGACGGTCGTTAGGAACACCATGAAGAACGCGCTCGCCCTAGTCGCCATCCTGTTTGTTGCGATGACCTGCCCAGCCCCGGCCGCTACCGTCACACGCATCACCGTCAGCGGCGAAGGCACCGTCGCCGTCGTTCCGGACCTCGCCACGGTGCGTGCGTCGATCGTTACCAATGCCGAACGCGGCGAGGATGCCGTCTCGCAAAACAATACGATCTATGCGCGCCTAACCGACGCTACGGTCGCAGCCGGCGTCGCGCGCGACGATGTCACGCTCGCATACTACAACATCAACTATGTGCCGCCGCCGCGGCCCGCACCCGGCGAAGTTGCACCGACCGGACAATTCGGATACATCGTTTCACGCTCGTTCGATGTGAAAGTGCGCAACGTCGAGAAGGCCGGAGCGATCGTCGATGCGCTGACCAAAGCCGGTGTGACAAGCGTCGAGAGCGTGAGCTTCGGCGTGGCGGATCCGGCGCACGCGCGCTCGACCGCAACCGGCAAGGCGATGGCCGACGCGCGCGCAAAGGCAATTGAAATCGCGCACAGTGCCGGCCTGCATATTGTCGGCATCGAGCAGATTTCCAATGGAGGCCTGGGCGTGCTGCCGGTCCCGATGATGCGCACGATGGCCGTGGGCACGGCGTCGGCGCCTACGGTCTTCGACAGCGGCAACGTCAACGTGACCGCCGAGCTGAGCGTCGTTTTCCTGGCGCAGCCGTGACCGCCGAAACGAAACGCCGCACTAGACGGTAGAGGAAGGCATGACCAGTAACACCTGCGAGTCGTGTGGCCTGCGCCCGTCCACGACCGTTGTCGGACGAAGCGCCCTGTGCAACGCGTGTGCGCAGCGTAAATCTGTCACCGGCGCGCTGCCCTTTCTTGGCGCGGCCCTCGCCGCCGCCGGGCTGATCGCCGGCGGCGCCATGCTGATCGAAAATCGCGAGGAAATCTCGCGCCGCCTTTCGGCCACCGGCGGCACGCCGACGCTGCAGTCATTCTCGCGCGACCTCACCGAGCTTGCGCGCGCTGGGAAACTCGATCCGGTCGTCGGTCGCGATGACGAAATCGAACGCGTCGTGTCGATCCTCGCGCGTCGCAGCAAGAACAATCCGGTGCTGGTCGGCGAACCAGGCGTTGGCAAGACGGCGATCGTCGAGGGTCTAGCGCAGCGAATCGCCTCGGGCAGCGTTCCGACGTCGCTGCGTAACAAACGGGTGCTCGCACTCGCCCTTGGTCCGCTCGTTGCCGGAACGAAGTATCGGGGCGAATTCGAGAGCCGCGTCAAGCGCATTCTCGACGAGGTCAAGCGCAGTGCGCGCGATGTGATCCTGTTTATCGATGAAATGCACACGCTGGTCGGGGCCGGCGCCGCCGAGGGCGCACTGGATCTTTCGTCGATGATCAAGCCCGAACTTGCGCGCGGCGATTTACAGTGCATCGGCGCAACGACGTTCGACGAATACCGCAAGTATGTCGAGTCGGACGCGGCGCTCGAGCGGCGCTTCCAGCCGGTAATGGTGGACGAGCCGTCGATCGACGCTACGATTGCCATCTTGCGCGGACTACGCGCGAAATACGCCGAGCATCACAAAGTAACGATCACGACCGAGGCCATCGATGCCGCGGCAAATCTCTCGGCGCGCTACATCGCGGATCGCTTCTTGCCCGACAAAGCCATCGATTTGATGGACGAAGCCGCCGCCAATGTGGCGCTGGCAAATAGGGGCGCGTTCGACCACCCTTCGGTCACCGCCGAACACGTCGCTGCCGTTGTAACAAAGTGGACCGGGATCCCGCAACAGACGCTCTCGGAAACGCAAGCCAACGCATTACTCGAACTCGAAGCCACGCTCTCGCGTCGCGTGATCGGGCAGGCGCAGGCGATTGCTAAGGTATCCGAGGCGATTCGACGCGCACGCGCGGGGCTGCACGATCCGCGCAAGCCGCTGGGAAGTTTTCTTTTCGCTGGTCCGAGCGGCGTCGGCAAAACCGAGCTCGCCAAAACGCTTGCTGCCGCGCTCTTCGGCACCGAAGACGCGCTCGTGCGCATCGATCTCTCCGAATTTACCGAAGCCCACACCGTTTCACGTTTGCTCGGCGCGCCGCCGGGATATGCCGGTCACGACGAGCCCGGGCAACTGACCGAGCCGGTGCGGCGGCGCCCCTATTGCGTCATCCTCTTCGACGAACTCGAAAAAGCGCACCCCGACGTCGCCAACGTGCTGCTCCAGATTCTCGATGACGGCCGTGTCACCGACGCCAAGGGCCGCACGATCGATTTCCGCCACGCGCTGATCGTGCTCACGACCAATCTGGAGGATGACCAAATCAGCGACTACCTGCGGCCCGAATTCCTCAATCGCATTGACGATCGCGTACGCTTCAATGAACTGCAGCTCGCCGACATCGAAGCGATCGTCGAGATTCACGTCGATGCATTAGTGGTACGCATGGGCGCGCGCAATTTGCACTTGCGGCTCTCTGACGACGCAAAGGCCTACCTCGCGAAGGTCTCAATCGGAGCCGGGAGCGGCGCGCGCTACGTGCAACGAACGGTCTCGCACTACATCTCGACGCCGCTGTCGACGGCGATCCTGCGCGGCGAACTCCGTGAAGGCGGCACCGCGACGGTTACGCTCGACGGCGACTCGCTCGTCGTCCGCGCAGCGTAGCTTCGCATCGCTTTCTGGCTTTGACATTCGGCCTCTCTAAGCGCCTCGCGTCTCGCACAAAAGCTACATTGTCAAGGTGCTCGTCGCTCGGCTAACCCGTTCGGCCCAACGTCGAAGCCAGAATGCGTTGGCTGCACTCGCGATGACAAGGGCTTATAAGATCGACTTGATGTCGGCGTTGAGTTGCGCGCTCGAAAGTTGGCCGACTTCGATTCGACGAATAACTCCGCTCTTGTCGATGAACACGCCGACCGGCATCCCGTTAATCGAATAGAGATCGCTCAACGTGCCCGAGTCGACCACGGCCGGATACGTGAGCTGGTGCTGGTCGACGAACTGTTTGGCTTTCTGCGCATTCTCTTCCACGTCGACGCCGATCACTTGCAGTCCCTGCGGTGCATATTCTTTATAGGCCGCGTTGACTTCAGGGGCTTCGTCGTTACACGGAGGACACCAGGTCGCAAAGAAGTCCATGAAAACCGGCTTCCCGCGCAGCTGGGCCATCGACAACGAACCGCCGCTGACCAGTGGATCAGTCCAGTCGGGTGCGGACTGACCGATGCGCGCCGTGCTTCCCACGCCGTGGCTGCTGCAGGCCGTTAGCAGCGCAAGCATCGCTGCAATCATCAAGTGCTTAACCATAACTCGGATACGCTACCGCCTCCAGATCAGTTCTCATTTGCGCAATCAATTCATCGACCGACGCGAAGAGCCGCTGTTCGCGCAGGTAGCGCAGGTCCCGCAGGCCCAGCTCATGCCCATAGATCGTTCCGTTGAAGTCGCGCAGCCATGCTTCGATCGTCCGCTGCTTCCCGTCGAACTGCGGGTTGGTGCCGATCGAGACCAGCGCCGCGTGATCGCGCCCGTCGTAGCGCGCGACCGCCGCGTAGACGCCATCCTTGGGCAATAACTTGTTCGGCGCGACAATGTTTGCAGTTGGAAAGTCCAAGTCGTGTCCACGTCCGAAGCCCACCTCCACGACGCCTCGCAACTCGTAACTGTGACCCAGCAAATAGTCGGCCATTTCCACATTGCCGTCGGCAATGAGGGTGCGGATGCGTGTACTCGAGATGCGCTCTCCCTCGTGCGTCACGTTCTCGAGTCCCACGAACGGCAAGTTGCGCTCGGCGAAGTATGCCGCCATCGTTGCAGCATCGCCCGCGCGCTTGTGGCCGAACCGAAAGGTCGCGCCCACCGCGGCGCCTTGCACGCTCATCGCTGTCAGCCGGCCGAGAAATTCTTGTGGCGTAAGTTTCGCGATGTTCTCGTCGAACTCGATCAGAAAGCACTCCTCGAAGCCCGCCTGCGCGAACAGATCGATGCGCTCGGCGGTCGTTGTAATCATCGGTGGCTGCGTACCCGGCCGCAAGAATTCGGCCGGATGATTTGCGAAGGTCAACACGCCCACGCGAAACCCGGGCTTGCGCATCCGGCGCGCCGCCTTCGCAATTTCCATATGGCCGCGATGCATGCCGTCGAAAAACCCGATCGCTAGAACCAGCGGCCGGTCGTTCTCCCGAAACAGCTCGTGGTAGATCTTCACACGAACACTTTTCGCGGAGCGAGTAACGCTCCGTGGGCTTCGCCGACGCCAACCAGCGTGCGCGAGTGATCGCGCACGAAGACACGTGAGGCGGGCGCGCCCTCAGGCAGCGGCACAACGCGGCCGGCACGAAAGTCCGCCGAACCGCGCAGGTCCAAAACAATCGTCGGAAACGGAATGATGTGCTCGGGCGGCGTGACGCTGCCTTGGGGGTCTTCGGCGATCTCTTCCAGCGTGCGCGATTCGTAGAGCACAAACGGCCCCGACGCCTCACGCACGAGAGCGCCCATGTGTGCGGGGACGCCGATCGCTGCACCCAGATCCTCGCAAATCGTGCGCACGTACGTGCCCTCGCTGCACGCGACGCGGATGCGCGCCTTATTCGGTGCCTCGGCCCCCAACAACGAGAGCCCGTAGATCGTCACGCTGCGCGCCTTGCGCTCGACCGATTTTCCCTCGCGCGCAAGTTCGTACAGGCGCTTGCCCTCATGATGCAGCGCGGAGAACATCGGCGGCACTTGCGATACTTTGCCGATGAACTGCGGCAGCGCATCTTCGAGCTTGCGCTCCCAGTGCGGCGGCAATGCGCCCTGCGCAAGCGTCTCGCCCAGCGCGTCTTGCGTCGTGGTCGAGAGGCCGAGCACCAACAGCGCGGTATAGGCTTTGCGTTGGTCTTCGAGCAGGGGAATCAGGCGCGTGGCTTTGCCGATTGCAACCGGAAGCACTCCGGCTGCTTGCGGATCGAGCGTGCCCAGATGGCCGGCGGAGATTTTGCGGTCGCGACCGTACACGCCGTAGATTCGCTTGACCCGGGCGACGATCTGCGCCGACGTGTAGCCCGCGGGTTTGAAGACGTTGACGAAACCTATTTCCACGATATGTGGACGGATAAAGTCATCAGAGCCCTTCGGACGAGAGCGCTGCGTCGACGGCGACGATCGCATCGTCCAGCGATCCGTGCAGCGTCAAGCCGGACGCGCGGAAATGGCCGCCGCCGCCCAAGCGCGCGGCCGCCGCCTGCACGTTCACCCGTCCGCTCGAGCGCAGGCTCACGCGAATCTCGCCATCATAGGCCTTGAAGAGAGCCGCGACTTCGACGCCTTCTTGTCCGCGAAGCACGTTGACCATGTCTTCGGTGTCTTCACCGTCGGCGCCGGTTTGCTTGAGCATCTCGTCGTCGACATGCGAATAGCAGTATTTTCCATCATGCGCGAAGCGCATTTCGTCAATGGTCCGGCCGAGGAGCCGCGTCGCGGCGACACGTTTGTTGCCGAAGATCTCTTCGGTGATCTGCTCCTTATCGGCACCTTCGCGCATGAGCTCGGCCGCAAGATCCAGCGTCTCGGGCGTGGTGTTCGAATGCATGAATCCGCCGGTGTCGGTCATGATCGTCGTGAGGATACAGGTTGCGATCTTTGCATCGATGCGCGTCTTCATCTCGCGGAAGAGCCGCATAACCGCCGTACCGGTCGAGGTCTCGCTCGGGATCACGAAGTTCAAGGCACCGAAATGGGAGTTCCCCAAGTGGTGATCGATATCGAGCATGTTGGCACGATCGACCTTGGGCAGAAATTCTCCGGCGCGCGAGTAGTCACTCATATCGCCAAAAACATAGAGCGTATCCGCGGGAAAATCTGCGGGAATCTCGCGCGACACAAACTCCGCGTCGGGCAGAAACCGCAGGTTGCGCGGCACCGGATCTTGATTGAAGTAAGCGACGCGCTTCCCCAAGCGCTTGAGCGCGATGCCGAGTGCAAGTCCCGCGCCGAGCGTGTCGCCGTCGGGCTTGACGTGACTCACCATCACAAAAGCGGGCCGCCGCCGCAGTTCGGCAACGACCTCCGCTTCGGTCGAAGAGCGCAACTCGTTCTCGATCATTCACTTACCTCCGGAGCGCTTTGACGTGCGGCATCCTCGCGCAGCGTCTTTGCCAGCGCGATCGCGCGCTCGGTCGAACGGTCTTCGACGAAAATGAGCTGCGGCGTGTGCCGCAAATCGATCTTGTGCCCAAGCTCCCCTCGCAAGAAGCGCGCGGCCGACTCCAGCGCCTCGAGCGACTGACGCGCCTGATGACGATCGCCGATGATCGAGACGAAGACCTTGCAGTGCTGGAGGTCGTCGGTCACTTCGACGTGCGTCACGGTTACGAAGCCCAAACGCGGATCCTTCAGCTCTTGAGTGATTACGGTGCCGAGGATGCGTTGGATCTCGTGGTCGATGCGCGCGAGTCTCTGGCTCTTCACGCGGTGACCAGCTCCGCCGCCACCTGCTCCGTCATGTAGGCTTCGATCACGTCGCCGACTTTGAGATCCTGGAACTTGGCAACTTGGATACCGCACTCGAAGCCTTCCGCGACTTCGCGAACGTCGTCCTTGAAGCGCCGTAGGCTCTCGAGCTCGCCGGTGAAGACCACCGCCGAGTCACGCACGACGCGCACCTTGGCACCGCGCGTGATCTTGCCGTCTTTGACGTAGCAACCGACGATCGTCCCGACCTTGCTGACCTTGAAGACTTCGCGCACTTCGGCGTGCCCGAGCGTGACTTCGCGTTCCACCGGCGAGAGCATGCCCGTCATCGCCTTGCGCAGATCGTCTTCGATCTCGTAAATGACCTGATAGAACCGCAAATCGACGCCTTCGTTGTCGGCCAAACGCTTCGCGGTTTCGTCGGGTCGAATGTTGAAGCCGATCAGCACCGCGCCCGACGCGCTCGCAAGGTTGACGTCGTTGGGCGAGATAGCGCCGACACCGCCGTGAATGACACGCACGTCGACTTCCTCGGTCGAAAGCGACTCCATCCGCGAGCGCAACGCTTCGAGCGAGCCTTGTCCGTCGGCCTTGATGATGAGATTGAGCGTCTTTTTTCCTTCGGCCGGCATCTGCATGAACGTCTCGAGCGAGACGCGTTGCGATCCCGAACCCGCGATACGCACATCGCGACGGCGGACCGCACGCTTTTCAGCGGTCTCGCGCGCGACGCGTTCGTCGCTAACGACCATCAGCGTGTCGCCGGCGGCGGGAACGTCTTGCAGACCCATCACCTCGACGGGGATCGAGGGTCCAGCCTTCTTGACTTGTTTGCCCTTGTCGTCGATCAGCGCGCGCACCTTGCCAAAGGTACCGCCGACGACGACGATGTCGCCGACGCGCAACGTGCCGTTTTGCACCAGCACCGTCGCGACGGCACCCCGGCCGCGCGAGAGCTGAGATTCGATCACGACGCCGGTTGCGCGGCGATTCTTGTTGGCTTTGAGTTCCTTGATATCGGCTTCGAGCAGCACGGTATCGAGCAGCGCATCGATGCCGGTGCCGGCCTTGGCCGAGACCGGAACCATTTCGATGTTGCCGCCCCAGTCGACCGGCTGCAAACCCTCTTCGGAAAGCTGCTGCTTGACGCGATCGGGTTGCGCATCGGGCTTGTCCATTTTGTTGACCGCAACGACGATCGGCACGCCCGCCGCCCTGACGTGGGCAATCGCTTCTTTGGTTTGCGGCATGACGCCGTCGTCGGCCGCGACCACGAGGATGGCGACGTCGGTGACCTTGGCGCCGCGTGCGCGCATCGCAGTGAACGCTTCGTGACCAGGCGTATCGATAAAGGTGATCTTGCGATCGTTTCGCTCCACCGTATACGCACCGATCTTCTGCGTGATGCCGCCGGCTTCGCCGCCGGCAACGTTGGCGCTGCGAATTCTATCGAGCAGCGAGGTCTTGCCGTGATCGACGTGACCGAGAACCGTAACGACCGGCGGACGCGCGGTCATCATCTCGGGTTTGTCTTCTTCTTGCTCGACGGTAACTTCTTCGCCGGCCTCTTTAACGACCGCATTGAAGCCAAACTTCTTCGCAACCGAGATCGCGACGTCGCTCGGAATGTTCTGATTGATGGTCGCCATCGTGCCCATCTTGATCAATTCCGTAATGACGTCTTTGATCGGAACGATCATCGATGTCGCCAGCTCTTGAACCGTGAGCAAGTCAGGAATCTCGATCGTTTCCAGCGCGCGTGCGGGCGTCGGGGGCGAAGCTTCGACGCCGCCTTTCTTCTTACGCTGACGCTCTTTTTCGAGCAGCAGCTCTTTCTCGCGGTCTTTTTTCGCGGCTGCCTTGTCTTCGTGGCTACGCGAACGATCGCCGGGACGGCCGCCGGCCGAGGGCGCCGGCGCATCATTCGGATTCGCTGGAACGCCGGGACGCGGACCGACCGGGCGAGCACCGGGCGCGAGCGGACGGAACGGACCGTTGCCGGCGGGCCGGCGCTGAGCGGGGGGATTGAGCGGACCATTGCCGCGTTGAGCCGGCGCCACTGGACCCTTGCCACCTTGACCGGGCAACGCCTGGCCGGGTCGCGGCGCAACGCCGGGACGGCCGGGCACGCCGGTCGAGGGACCGGGTGAGGCCGAAGCCGAGGTAGTCGGCGGCGGCGGCCGACGAACGATGGAATCCTGTCCATGCGGGACCGGCTGCAAGCGCGGAATCGGCACGTCGGAAACAACCGGGCGCGGCGGCCGCGGCGCGGAGACGGGGGGCGGCGTGGGCTCTGCCGCGGCTGCGGCCGGAGCCGGGGCTTCCGCAACCTCGGGCGCTTCGACGCTCGCCGCGGCCGCCGGTTGAGCGACAGGAGCCTTCGGCACACGCGGGGTCGAGCTGGGAGACACGGGGCGCAAACGTGGGACGGGCGCTTCCTCGACGGGCGGCGCGGGGGGCGCTGCAGCTTTTGGAGCGGCGGCTTTACGTGCAGGCGCAGGCGGCGCCTCGGCGGAGGCGGGGGGCGAAGCAGTCTTGGCTGCGGGCGCGGGTTTGAGGACGCTACGAACCAGATCCGCGATGTTCTCGGGAACGACACTGAGCTGATTCTTGGCTTCGAAAACGCCGCCAAGGCGCTCGTTGAAGAGCGCGATCAACTCTTTGGATGTGAGCCCCACCTCTTTGGCGAGCTCAAAAATGCGTACTTTACTACCGGTCGTTGCTGCTGCCATGTATCCCCACGTGGTCCCCACACGCGGGGCACCACAGCGTTAAGTCACCAAGAAGAGGGTTCGGCCGGCTTCGCCGGTCGCGCATCCTGCGCTCCGAACCTTCAGCCGCATCGTGCGGCTATCCGTGATCATTGTTTAGATCATTCATTACGTTTTTCAGCGTCCATCGAACTACTTATTAAACCATATTCTGCCGCTGCAGATGCAAGACCCGGGTAGCGGCGGTTCTTCGCTGCCCGCTGCGCGCAATCAGCCGAACAGAGATACGCCCCGCGCCCCGGTTGCCGCTTCCCGCCCGGCGGGTCGGGCCGCCACCCGTCGGGACGCCGTACGAACCGCGTTAGCCCCGCCTGCGCCGTGGCCCGGCGGCACCCCACGCAGGTGCGAACCGGAACGTGGCTATTCGCCAAGCCGCTCGCGACGGAACTCTTCCAACTTGCGAATCAGCTCGTCGTCGACCGATGCCGCAACCGCCACTTCCTCGCCCGCTTGGGCCTCCTCGGCGACCCCGGCAACCGCCTCTTCGCCGCCGGCACGCTCAGTGCGCTCGGCGAGATAGCGCTCCCGCGCCTCGTCGGCTTCACCTTCGCTTGCGATGTCCAAGCGCCAGCCGGTCAGACGCGCGGCGAGGCGCACGTTCTGTCCGTCGCGTCCGATCGCCAACGAGAGTTGATAGTCCGGCACGACAACCAGCGCCACGCCGTCATCCTCGAAGAGCTCGACGGTAATCACTTTGGCCGGCGCAAGTGCGTTCATGATAAAGGTTTGTGGATCGGTGTCGTAGCGAATGACGTCGATCTTTTCGCCGCGCAGATTGTCGGAGACGTTGGCGATACGGCTGGATTTGGGGCCAAGGCATGCGCCGATCGGATCGACTTCGGCACGCAAACTGCGCACCGCGACCTTCGAGCGACTGCCGCCCTCACGCGCGATCGCCATGATCTCCACGATGCCGTCGGCGATCTCGGGCACTTCCAGCTCGAGCAACCGCTGCACCAGACCCTCGGCTGCGCGCGAAAGCACGACCTGCGGGCCCTTGGGCGATTTGCGCACGTCGACGACGTAGGCACGAATGAAATCGTTGATCCGGAACGTCTCGCCCGCCACTTGTTCGGAAAGCGGGAGAATCGCTTCGTCGCGACCCTCGAGCAGCACGTACATGTTGCGCTGTTCGTAGCGCTGTACGGTGCCGGTCACCAAGTCGTTGAGCTTGCGCGCGTATTTGTTATAGACGGTATCGCGCTCGGCCTCGCGGATGCGCTGCACGATCACTTGCTTGGCCGTCTGTGCCGCAATGCGTCCGAACTCTTTGGGCGTAACTTCTTCGTCGTAGAAATCGCCCGGCTGATACGGCTCGCCGGCTTTTTTCATGGCAACTTCGAGCTTGGGATCTTCGACCGTTTCGACGACCGTGCGGCGATGGTAGACGCGGTACTCGCCGGTCTGCCGATCGACGATCACGATCGCGTTGGCCTCGCTGCCGTAATGCCGCTTGTATGCGGTGAGCAATGCTGCCTCGAGCGCCTCGAGCAGCATCTCGAACGGAATGTTGCGTTCCTTCGAGATGAACTGGAGGACGTCGATGAGTTTTTCGTCAGCTGCCGATTCTGCCATGTGCTTTCCGTTCACGCTTATGACGTTGAAGATCGGCGCGTGGATCGTACTCCAGATTTGCCGATCTGATGGTGGCGATCGGAAGCGGCAATTCGCCATTTTCCGTCGCAAGGATAACTGTCTCGCCGCGCAGCCCGACGAGCGTGCCGCGATGCGTTTTGTTGCCGGCGATTTTGAGCGAGGTCACGATCCGCGCGCGCATTCCGGCAAAGCGCTCGTAATCGTTCGGCCGAATCAACGGCCGTTCGAGTCCTGCCGACTCGACCTCGAGCGAGTACGGCAGATCGATCGCTTCGAGCGCGTGATTGATGCGCGCTGCGATGCGTTCGCAGGTGGCCAGATCGACGCCGCCATCTTTGTCGATGGTGACGCTCAGTGAGGTCATACCGCGACGCGATTGCGCCGCGTGCGTGACGATCTCGACACCTGACGATCCCCGTTCGTGCGCGATCGCGTCGATCTCACGCTCAAAAAGGTCCGTAAGTTCCGACACCGCCCTGCTACCCCCAACAAAGAAGCGCGGGACCTGCCCACGCTTACTCGATCAAACCGGCCTCTATCCTACCTTAAAATGACGACGGGCCGCAAGCCCACGTGGCTTGCGGCCCCCCGTTGAGAACGTCCTATGCGAATTTTTGCGCGATCGCTGGATACGTCCAGCTTACGTCGGCGCCCGTAAGCGCTGCTTTTAGTGCGCGTATTCGCAGGCTATATGGCCCGGTGGATCTTGCGGCTCCAAGTTTGCCGCCCTCCCCTTTTAAGAATGACGCATCGGGTGATGCTGTCTTCATTTTATTCCGATAAAAGTCGTACTACAAGCGGGAATCACCCAACCTACGGCGACGAAGGGGACGGGCGAGTGAACGGCACCAGCGCACGCTCAGTGCAGGGTGCGCTGGCATGCGCTTCCACGATTGGCGGACCGAGGCCGCCATGCGAAGAGCCACCAACGGATGTGCTCACGGCGATCCCGCCGGAGACGTTGTGCGTCATGTTCCCCTGCATGGGCGCTTCTTGCGAGTTGGCTGGATAGCGCACCAGCCAGCCTTCGCACATGAGCACCGGGCCTTCGCGATGCGTACTCGTCACCCACATTCGATCGAGCGCATCGCTCCCCGCACCGCGTTCTTCATAGGTGAACTTCGTCATCGCGACGACGTCGGGTGGCGGAGTTGGGTCCATCGAGCCGTTGAGTGCGACGTGAAAGTGCGTACTGCTCTGAGCTGGGTTAACCGCGTTATGCGGGATCATCTTGCCGAGCAAATCGTTGAGGTCGTTGTGAATTCCCGTGCCGGTTGATCCGCCCGATCCCGCACCGCCCGATGGCGCTGGTTTCGGCGTCGGTGGAACGGTGATCGGACGCTGTGGCCCGCTCTTGGTCCCGGCGTTTCCAGGCTTGGGTCCGGGCGAGCCCTGCGCCTTTGGACCGGGCGATGGCTGCGTTCCGGTTGTCGTCGCCAGCTTCGCGGCGCCTTGCGTTGGACTCGGGCTCGGAACGCCCGGATTCACAGCCGGCGCTTTGCTTGGCTGATTGGCGGGTTGTGGAGATGCACTCGGAGCGGTGGTTGCTCGCGATGCTACGACGGCCGCAGCCGTGGGAGCCGCGGTCGGCGCCGCGGTCGGTGCGGGCGTCGCGGGTTTGGCTGTCGGCGCGGCGGTTGGCGCGGGTGGACGCGGCGTCGGTTTTGCAATCGGCGCAATCGACGGAACGGGACTGGGAGCAGCGGTTGGTGGGATTCGGACCGCGACCGCTTGGACTTCCGACGACGGGATCGCGGTCGGCACGGCCGGCAATTCATTTTGCGGCTTCGGTTCGTAGACCGCGGTTGTCGGTTGCGGGTTGGGCTGCGTGGATGCTTGCGGCGCCGGCGTCGGATTGGGCGGCGCCGTCGGCTTGAATTGCGAAAGTTCGTGGCGCTGCGGAGGTTGAGGTTGGGTCTTCGGCTGAACGAGCGGCGCATGATGCACGACCGGTGCAATGCGCGGGACGTTTGGAACGGGCGCGGCCTGTTGCGCCGGCGCCGCCACTTGCGCAACAGCCGGCGCGCGCTGCTCGAGAGTGACCAGCGTCCCGCCGGAGACCGACTCGCTCGCACCTTCCTGTGACGAGCTCGAGACCAGCGAAAAAAGAAGTGCGGCGAGGAGCGCATGCACGACCAACGATGCGAGGTAGCTCCCCGCGAGTCGCTCGCGCCGTCGTAGGTCACGCGGATCGCGTTTGAGCATGCGCGGTGATTATGCGCTTAAACGAGCGCAGGAGCCTGCAAGCATGGACGCGCATTTGCACGCTTTCATGGAACACCTCTTGCAGAAACGCACCAAGATCGTCGCCACTATCGGACCCGCGTCGCGCGATCCCGATGTTATGCGTTCGCTCTTCGTCTCGGGCGCAAATGTTCTTCGCTTGAACTTTTCGCACGGAACTCCGGCGGATCACGCCGAGGTGATCGCGACCGCGCGCCGCATCGCGACGGAGCTCGATATTCAGATCGCGATTTTGCAAGATCTTCCCGGCCCCAAGGTCCGCACGGGAAAACTACGGGACGACCTGCCGACCGTGCGCCTGGAACGCGGCAATCGATTCGTGCTCACCACCGATGACGTTCCCGGCGACGAGACCCGGATTAGCGTGCAATACAAAAACCTTCCCCGTGACGTTGCGGTGGGGAACCGCATCTATCTTCAGGACGGCCAGATCACGCTGCGCATCACGGGCAAAAACGAAACCGAGATCGATACCACAATCGAATTCGGGGGCGACCTGCGCTCGACGCAAGGCATCAACTACCCTGACGGCACGCTCGACATTCCGTCGGTCACCGATCGCGATTTCGAATTCCTGGCGTTTGGAATCGAACAACGCGTCGATTATGTCGCGGTTTCATTCGTGCGCTCGGCTGACGATATCGCTCGCGTCAAGGACTTCATGGCAGAGCGCAGCCGCATGATTCCGGTGATCGCTAAGATCGAGAAGCACGAGGCACTCGAGGACCTCGACAACATCATCGATGCCGCCGACGGCGTCATGGTCGCGCGCGGAGACCTCGGCATCGAGATCCCGCTCGAACAGGTGCCGCTGGTGCAAAAGGCGATGATAGCCAAGTGCAACCGTGCGAGCAAGCCGGTCATCACGGCGACGCAGATGCTCGAGTCGATGACGTTTAGTTCAAAGCCTACGCGCGCGGAAGTCGCCGATGTTGCCAATGCCATTCTCGACGGCACCGACGCGGTGATGCTCTCGGGCGAGACCGCGCGCGGACAGTTCCCGACCGAGTCGGTGCGCACGATGGCCGAGATCGCACGCGAAGTGGAAAAGAATTACCCCCATGTGGCACTGCGCGAGCGGCGCCTTGCGGGCATGAGCCCGACGGTCGCGACCTCGATCGCCGAAGCCGCGACGCGGGCCGCCGACGAGCTGTTCATCCCGTTTATCGCAACCGGCACTACCACCGGGAACACCGCGCATCACATCGCGGCGTTTCGCCCACGCGCGCGCATCATCGCACTCACACCCTCGCCGGAAGTCGCGCGGCGGCTGGCATTGCTCTGGGGCACTGAAGCGCTATTGATCGAGCGCTATAGTTCGTTCGACGTGCTGCTCTTCATGACCGAGCAGCGGATGACGCAAGCCGGGATCGTCCGTTCAAAGGATCTAATCGCGTTCACCACCGGCATGCCCGTCGGCTCAGGCGGCACCAACCTGCTCAAAATCCACGAAATCCCCTAGCCGTCGTTGTCATCCCGAGCGTTCTCGGCTTCGACATTCAGCCTCACTAAGCGCCTCGCGTCTCGCACAAAAGCTACAGTGTCAGGGTGCTCGCCGCTCGGCTAACCCGTTCAGCCGAACGTCGAAGCCATCTAACGCAAGACGCCGACGGCGCCGACCATATTGCAGTCTCCAACACGCCCAATTAAAATAGGCTCCGAAGAACGCGACGCGCGCTAAAATCAAGAAGAACGCAAGTCGTCCTGCAACCATCGCCCTAGCTATCCGCGCGAACGCAGCAGACCCTGCCGTCCCTCGACTTCGGCGCTGCGCGCCTATGCTCGGGATGACAAGAGTTCGAGCAGTGAGGCGGCTTCGGCGACGCGGAGTTGTTCCATCGTGCAAGCCTTCGGCTTTTTATCCTGGCGCCAGCGCAGTATCTTTGTTCCATGCCGAAAGCGATCGCCGGTAACGTGATCGTAGCGCACCTCGACGACGAGTTCCGGTGCCAGCGGAAACCACGGATCTTCGGTTTGCTTCCAACGGCTCGGTCCGCCCGGTTTCACGCCGGTAAATCCGGGCTGTTTCTCGATCGCGCGAACGCGTTCGAGGAGCGGCCCGCGCTCACGCGCCGCAAATGCCGAAGTAAAGCCGACATGATTGAGTTTGCCGTCGTCGTCGTAGAGACCGAGCAGGAGCGAACCGACGCCGCTGCGTTCCTTGTTGAGCCGGTATCCGCCGACAACACAGTCCGCAGTGCGCAGGTGCTTGATCTTCACGCCGCCTTCACGCGAGCCCGACCTGTAGGGCAGGTCGCGCCGCTTCGCAATGACGCCGTCGAGCGCGTTGCCGACACGTTTGTACCACCCCGTGACCTCGGCAAGATCGGTTGCCACCGGCGAGAGCGCGATGTCGCTCTTGCCGAAGTTGCGGTCGGCAAAATGTTCGAGCGCGACACGTCGACGCTCGAGTTGTTCCTTTGTAAGGTCGCGACCGCGCTCGTCCACCAGCAGATCGAAGACGATGTAGCGCGCCGGCGTTTCCTTGGCCAATCGCTTAACCCGGCTCTCGGCCGGATGAATGCGCTGCAGCAACGCGTCAAACGAGAGCTCATTGCCGAGCTGCACCAGCAGCTCACCGTCGAGCACGCATTGCTTGGGCGTTAGCGCGCGTACGGCCTCAACGATCTCGGGGAAATATCGCGCGAGCGGCTGTCCGGCTTTCGATTGAAGATGGACGATCTCACCATCGCGAAACGCCATGCAACGGAAGCCATCCCACTTCGGCTCGTATTGCCACTGCGGTCCTTGCGGAATCGTTTCGACTTGCACCAATTCCATCGGCTCGAAATCGAGATCGATAGGGAGCGTCATCCCAGGAGCGGCGCCAAGTTGAAGCGGCCTTTCTTCGCGACCATCGGTTTCCACAAGTCGCCGAGCTCTGCGAGGCGCTCGCGCACGTTGTCGATACGAAAGTCGTCGATCTCGATGCCGCCTTCCACCTCATCCCAGGTTACGGGCGTCGAGACGCTGGCGCGTGGCGCCGGCCGCACCGAGTAGACGCTCGCGAGCGTCGCGCCCCAACGGTTCTGATTGTAATCGACCAACACGCGGTCTTTCGGGCGTTTGTCCTTATGATAGGCGACCGTCGTGAGCTCTTTGGTGTGCCGGGCGAGCGCGTGCGCAAATTCCTTTGCGAACGTCCACACCTCCTTTTGGGTGGGACCGCGAACGATCGGGACGTAGACGTGCATTCCTTTGGACCCAGTCGTCTTTGCATAACTCGGCATCCCTAACGACTGCAGCCCGTCACGCACGAGCAGCGCAACCTCACGTACCATAGCGAAGCTCGAAGCGCCTGGATCGAGATCGAAGTGCACGTAGTCTGGCCGGTCCACGTCATCGCAGCGCGCATACCACTGATTGAGATCGATGCAGCCGAGATTGATCACCCACATCAACGCGGCGAGATCGTCGATCATCGGAAAGTCGATCACGTTGCCCGAGTCGTGCTCGATCCGGCACGTTCGCAGCCACTCCGGGTGTGGTTGTGGCGTGCGCTTCATGAAGAAGAACTCACCGGTTGCACCGTGCGGATAGCGCTTCATCACCATCGCACGCTGCGCAATATGCGGCAGTAGCACATCCGCAACATCCGCGTAGTATTGCAACAGGTCACCCTTGGTCACGCCGATCTCCGGGAAGAACACTTTGTTCACGTTCGTCACCGGAACGCGCTTGCGCCCGATCGTCAGGGTAACGTTTTCCGCCTCGCGCGGAATCGTCATCGCGCGCGCAACAACATCCGCGCATGTTCGAGCGCGATGTCATGCGATTCGCCCGAGAGCATGCGCGCGAGTTCCGTTGCGCGTGCCTCTTCACCGGAAATCTCGCGCACCGAGATCGTGGTTGCATCGCCATTTTCGTCCTTTTCGAGCACGTAGTGGCGGTCTGACCAAGTCGCAAGCTGCGCGAGGTGGGTGACGCAGACCACTTGCCCTTCGCGCGCGAGCCGCCCGATGTGCGCTCCGACCGCTGTCGCGGTCGCGCCGCCGATGCCCGTGTCGATTTCGTCGAAGATCAATGCTGTGCGGTCGCGCGCACCGGCAAGAACGACAGCAAGGGCGAGCAGGACGCGCGATAGTTCGCCGCCTGAGGCAACGCGCGCGAGTGGATGCAGCGGCTCACCTTTGTTGGCTGCGAACACGAACTCGATCGGTTCGAATGACACATCGAAACGGGCCGATGAGAGCGCCAGGGCGCCAAACTCCTCGCGCATTGCCGCCTTGAGACGAACGGCCGCCCCTTCGCGAATCGTGCGCAGGCGAGCATCATCCGCGGCGAGTGCCGCCTCAGCTTCGCGCAGCGCTGCGGCGAGCAGCGCCGTTCGCTCGTCGCGTGAATCGAAGGCCTCGACGATTTCCCGCGCCTGGAGCGCCCTCGCCAGCACGGCTTCGATTGTGCCGCCGTGCTTGCGCTTGAGGCGATCGAGCAGATCGAGGCGGCCATTGATCGTTTCGAGTTCGGCCGGATCGAATTCGGTCACGTCGAGCTCGCGCGCAATCCGAGTGGCCAGATCGCTCGTCTCGCTCTGTAGCGCCGCGGCGCCATCGGCCATCGCGCGCAAATCGCTCGAGATTTCGGCAATGCTGCGCAGCGTCACGCTGGCTACGCCGAGCGCGCCGGTCGCACTCCCTTCGTCGCCGCCGAGGGCGTCATGCGCGGTGCGTAGCGCAGCAGCGATGCGCTCCACGTTGTCGAGGTAGCGTCGCCGCTCGGTCAGGCGCTCGTCCTCGCCGATCTCCGGCGCCGCGCCCGCGATCTCGTCGAGCGCAAAGCGCGCATCGTCGTAACGCTCCCCCGCGCGCCGTTCATCTGTATGGAGCGCGCGGAGTTCCTCCGCGCACGCGTTTACGCGCACTCGCGCGGCTGCAACGATGTTTCGCGCCTCGATCGCCGCCGTGCCGGCAAAGCGATCGAGCAACTCGAGCTGATAGGCGGGCGAAAGCAGCCGCTGCGCATCGTGCTGACCAACGATTTCAGCGACCAGCGCGCCGATTTCGCGAACGTAACTCGCGGTCGCAATGCGCCCATTGACGCGCACGCTCGATTTTCCCGCGGCATTCATCTCGCGAACGAAGGTCGCATCTTCGCCTGGATCGAGCTCAAAGCCGTCAGCAACCAGACGCTCGCGCACGACGACGCCGGGCTCGAACGTCAGTGTCACTGTCGCACGCTCCGTGCCGCGTCGCACCACGTCGGCGCTGGCACGCTCGCCCAATGCAAAGTCCAGGGCGCCAAGAATCATCGTCTTGCCCGACCCGGTCTCGCCGGTAAAGATGGTCGCGCCCGGGCTAAATTCGATCGCACCACGAGCGATCAAGCCGAAGTTCTCGATCTCCAGGCGCGTCAGCATCGCTGGACCTTACCGCGTAACGGCCCGAATGGAAACGCCCCAGCGCATTTTTTCTTCCAGCCGCTCGAAGAAGCGCAGCGGCGAAAGGCGCGCGAACTGCACGCTCTTGGCATGCCGCCGCACGTTGACGACAGTGTTCGGGCCGATCTCGGCAAGGACGTCACCGTCGCACTCCAGGTGCGCGTGCGCGACATCCGAGTCGCAACCAACGCCGATTTCCGACGTCGTCGGGACGATCAGCGGTCGCGAGAACAGTGTGTGCGGCAACAACGGGACGATACCGAATGCATCGACACGGGGCGAAATGATCGAACCGCCGGCGGAGAGGAAATAGGCCGTCGAACCCGTCGCGGTTGCGATGCATATACCGTCGGCCGGAATATCGGCGATGTGCTCGTTATCGAGGCTCAAACCAAAGGGCACGATGCGCGACACATCTCCCTTGCGCACCACCACGTCATTGAGCGCAAAGAACGTGCGCTCGCCATATTCCGCTTCGAGCGTGGAGCGCTCCTCGATGAGCAGACCTTCATCAACCAACGTCGGCAATTGCGCGATGCGGGGATCGCCGTCATCAAGCTCGGTCAAGAAACCGAGCCTCCCCGTGTTGATGCCCAGGAGCGGCACGCCGATCTCGGTCGCGACACGAGCCGCACGCAGCAGCGTCCCGTCGCCGCCAACCGTGATGAATAGCGCGGCGTCTTCGGCGCGCGCACCGTTGGTCGCAAGCTCGGCAACGCCCTGCTGACCTTTCCACGTCGCGATCTCGTAGCCGTGCGTGCGAAAGCTCGACGCGATTTCGCGCGCGAGCGCGCGCGCGCTATCGCGCACGACGTCGACGTAGAGTGCGATGAGTTTGCGGCCAACGGCGAGACGAGTGAGCATGTGTTAGGGCCCTTCGCCGACGACGCAGTCTATCCGCTCGTCGCCGATCGGGTCGGCGCCGCGCCGCAGTTCGGCCAAAAATTCGCGATTGCCCGCTGGTCCGAGCAGTGGTGATGCGACCAGTTCGGCGATCGGTATGTCGAGGGCGGTCGCCGCGTCACGCACCTCGCGCAGCACGGCGCGGTGGACAGCAGGGTCGCGCACGACGCCGCCGCCCCCCAAGCGTTCACGCCCGGCTTCGAACTGCGGTTTCACAAGCGCGACGATCCGTCCGGCCGGTGCGAGATATCCAACCGCTCGCGCCAGGATAGTGCGCAGCGAAATAAACGACGTATCGATGACGATCAGGTTGAACGGAATCGCGAACGCGTCGTCGGGCAAGCGGCGAAAGTTCGTACGTTCCACTACCGTCACTCGCGGATCGTTGCGCAGCCGCCAATCGAGTTGACCGTATCCGACGTCGACCGCCGTTACGTGTGCCACCCCGCGCTGTAAGAGGCAATCGGTGAATCCGCCGGTCGAAGCACCGACGTCGAGCGCATCCAAACCGCGAACGTCGAGGCCAAAGGCGTCGAGCGCAGCTTCGAGCTTTTCACCGCCCCGGCTGACGAAGCGTCGCGGGGCTTCGACCGTAATCTCGGCGTCATCCCGGACGCGCTGCCCCGCCTTGCTGGCGGGCTCGCCGCTGATGCGAACGCGCCCCTCCATGATCAAGCTGCGAGCTTGGGAGCGAGTTACGCCCGCGCGCGCTGCCACCGCCTCATCGAGTCGCATTCATCCGGGGCTATTCGAAGGACCCATGGCCGCGTCGATTTGCTCCTGCGAGCTCTTCAAGAGCGTCTCGCACTGGGCTACGAGCGCCTTACCTTCCTTGAACAGTTCGATGGCGCGGTCGAGCTTGACATTTCCCGATTCTAGCTCGCGCACGATCGCATCGATGCGCTCGAGCTTTTCCTCGAACGACCGCGGCTCTTCACTATTCATCGCTCACCGTTTCGACACGCGCGCCAATCGCTCCGTGTCCGAGCTGCGCGGTGATCCTATCCCCGGAGACGACGTCCCGCGCGGATCGCACAAGCGATCCATCCTTGAAAATCAACGCGTACCCACGCGCGAGCGGCTGTTCGGGGTCGAACAGCGCCAGGTTCCCAGTCGCGGTCTGCAGACGAGCCCCGCGCTGCGAAATGTAGCGCTGCCAAGCCGCGGGCAAACGCTCGCGCACGGCGGCCACGCGTGTAGCTCGTTGGGACAGATGCCGCGCCGGGTTTTGCGCATTGAGCCGCCGTTCGAGCGTTACCACGCGCTCGCGCTTCACGGACAGCGATCGTTCGAGCGTGCGCTCCAGCGAGTCTAAAGCAGCGTCTCCGCGCTGCAGCGCGCGCGCAAAGAGATCCCGCATCTCACGGTCGAGTTGCGCCGCCAAGCGCTCGAACCGCTCGCTCCCGCGTTGCCACAGGTTCGCGATGTATTGGGCCGCATTGGTCGGCGTCTCGCAGCTGAGATCGGCGACGTCGTCGGCGAGGTGATGGTCGCCGGTGTGCCCGATTCCGGTGATCACCGGCACGCTCGAACGCACGATCGCGCGGACCACGGGTTCGAGATTGAACGGAAACAGATCTTCATAGGACCCGCCGCCCCGAGCGAGCACGATGACGTCGGGTCTGAGTTTTTCAGCCTCGTCGAGTTTTGTTGCAATCTCGACTTCAGCACCCACGCCTTGTACGCGCGTCTCGATAAATCGCACGTTCACGCTGGGCGCGCGTTCGCGCATGACCTTAAGGAAGTCCTCGGCCCCCTTGCCGTCGGCCGAGACCAGGATCACCTGGCTCGGAAAACGCGCGATCTTGCGTTTACGCGTGGCATCGAACAGGCCTTCGGCCCGAAAACGCTCCTTGAGCGCCTCATATTGCGCGTGCAGCTCGCCGATGCCGGTAAGCGCGAGTTCCTCCACGAGCAGCTCGTACCGGCTGCGCCGCTCGACCACGCGCACCGAGCCGTAAGCGATTACCGCAGTTCCCAGCGCGGCCTTCGGGAACTTCGCTGCTCGGTTGAGATAGCTGAAGCACTCGAGAATCGCGTTCTGATCCTTGATCGTGAAGTACACGCCGTTCTGGCGCGGGTTCCACTGCGAAATTTCTCCGGTAATGCCGATGTATTCGAACGGTTTGACACGCCGAAACACTTCACGCAGTCGCGCTGCGAACTCACCGACGCTCACGACGAGTGAGGGCTGGCGCAATGGCTGATTCATCAGCCGGGCTGATTCATCGCCGCGGCTTGGCCGACGGTTTCGGCGTCGGCGCAGACGAAGGCGAATCCAGCGGAATGTAGTGGGTACCGTCGCCGACGCTGTTAGGCGGCGGTGCCTGGGCAGCACTTGATGGCGGATCGGTCGCGACCGGTGCATCGGTGGGATCCTGCGCCGTTTCGCGCGTTCCGCATCCACCCACCGTCGGCTGCGTCCCGATCAAGTAATAATCGATGCCGCTCGAGCAGCCTGCCACACGAACGACTTGATCCGCCGGCATCGTGAAGTCGTGTTTGGCAACGCCGGAAAGCGCCTGCTTCATGAAATGCGACCACGTCATCGCCGGCACACCGCCGCCATAGGCCTCGGTCATGCGCGTGTAGTCGTCGTTGCCCATCCACACCGCCGTGACGAGATCCGGCGTAAACCCGACGAACCAGGCGTCGCGGAAGTCCGAGGTCGTGCCGGTTTTGCCGGCTGCCGGACGCCCGATGATCGCATTAGGATAACCGGTGCCGTGGTTGATCACATCCTCAAGCATCGTCGTGACGATATACGCCGTGCCGGCGCTCACCACTTCGGTCGCCTGCGGGTAGCGGTTATCCAGCACCACATTGCCGAGCGAGTCTTTCACCATGCGAATCGCCCAGGGATCGATGTGAATCCCCGTATTGGCAATTGTCGCATAACCTGTCGCCTGATCGAGCGGCGTCACCACCGACGAACCCAGGGCCAATGAGAGATTGGGCTCAAGCGGGGACGTAACGCCCATCCGCTGTGCGTACTCGATCACTTTGTCGAGACCCACGCGATCGGCGAGCTTTACGGCTACGATGTTGCGCGAGAGTTCAAGCGCCGTGCGCAGCGTGATTTCACCCAGATAGCGGCCATCATCGTCGCGCGGCGACCACATTGTGCCGTCGCCCATCGGATAGCTTACGGGCGAGTCGTCGATCGTCGTGTTCGCGGGCATGCCCGAGTCGATTGCTGCCGTGTACACGTACAACTTAAAAGAAGAGCCGGGCTGGCGGTGCGCCTGCCACGCGCGGTTGAACTGATTATCGAGCGAAAAGTCCTTGCCTCCCACCATCGCGACGATCTCGCCCGTCGACGGACGAATCGAGACCAGCGCTGCTTCGTCCGCGTGGATGCCCCAGGTCTTGGCTCGCGCGAGTCCCCAATCAACCGATTCCTGCGCTTCTTCTTGCACCCGAGGATCGAGCGCAGTATACACTTGCAACCCGCCCTCTTCCACCGCTTGTTTGCCAAAGAGCCGCTCGAGTTGCGCGATAACATACGTCGTGTAATAGGGAAAGAGGTAGCCTTGCAGTCCCAACGCGCGTTCTTTGGTGAGGCCGACCGGCGCGTTTGCGGCCGCGTCTGCCTCCTCTTGTGTGATGTACCCGCTTTCGGCCATGCGATCGAGCACGTGGTGCTGCCGATCCTTCGCGAGCGCGAGATTGACGAAGGGCGAGTAGTCCGACGGTGCGGCGATCACGCCGGCAATCATCGCGGCCTGCGCTGCGGTGATCTTATCGACACTCTCGCCGAAGTAGGTGTGCGCCGCAGCGTCGACGCCGTAGGCGCCCGAACCAAGGTACACGATGTTGAGGTAGCGCTCGAGTATTTCATCCTTGGTGTAGTATCGCTCGATCTCGATGGCAAGAAGCGCTTCTTGAATTTTGCGTGAAATCGAGACTTGATCGTTGAGGAAGAGCTTGCGTGCGAGCTGCTGCGTGATCGTCGACGCACCTTGAAATTCTTGGTGCGTGAGGTCGGCGACACCGGCTCGCATTATGCCGCCGAAGTCGACGCCATGGTGGTAATAGAAATTGTGATCTTCGTTCGCAATCACGGCTTGCTGCATCACCAGCGGAATGCGCGCGAGCGGAACGTACGTGCGATTCTCTTTATAGACTGAGGCCAGCAGCGTGCCGTCGCGCGCGAAGATGCGCGTCGAGCTTTCGGGTTGATAGTCCGCCAAACGGCTGATGTCGGGAAGATTGCGTGAATATGCCGCGACGATTCCGGCGATCAGGCCGGCGCCGAATAACACGATCAGCAAAATAGCGATCAGCGTGCCGCGCAGCCAGCTCGCTCGCCGGCCATCCGGCGCCTTACGCTTCCGACGTTTCTTTCGCGATAGCATTCAGCACGCCGTTGACAAATCGGTTCGAATCCTCAGTTGAGAATTTCTTGGCCAGCTCGACCGCTTCGTTGATAACGACTGCCCGCGGGGTGAGTGGCCGATGGCACAATTCGAACGTTCCCATCTCCAAGAGCAAACGATCGATCGTGGGCAAACGTTCGATCGTCCATCCCTCCAAAAGCGGCGCCAACAAGAGGTCGGCCTCTTGGGCGTGATCGAGCGTGCCGATGACCAGGTCTTTCACGAAGGCCCGATAGTCGGTTTCGTTGCCGTCGCCCACCATTTCGGTGAGCGCATCGCCCGGTTCGCGGTGTCCAACGGCAATCGCATAGAGCGCCTGGAGGGCCGCCTCGCGACCTTGCCTACGTGACGGCATGCGCGAGCATTCTTGGGAGGAAACCGATGTCGTAGCGCCCCTCGCGGAATTGCGGCGTCGCCAAGATTTCGAGGCAATAGTCGATCGTCGTGCTCACGCCCTCGACGACGGTCTCGCGCAGCGCACGCTCCATGCGCGCGATCGCCGCTTCGCGCGAAGCGCCGAACGCAACGATCTTGGCAATCATCGAATCGTAGTACGGCGGGACGACGGCGCCCGAGAAGACGTGCGTGTCGACGCGCACACCGGGGCCGCCCGGAAACACGACCTTCGTCAACGTGCCTGCTTGTGGCGCAAAGTTATTGTGCGGATCTTCTGCGTTGATGCGGCACTCGATGGCGTGGCCGCGCAGCTGCAGATCCTGCTGCTGGTAGCCAAGCGGCTCGCCTGCCGCAATGCGGATCTGTTCTTTGACCAAGTCGACGCTGTAGACCATCTCGGTCACCGGATGCTCGACCTGAATGCGTGTGTTCATCTCCATGAAGTACACGTCGTTGCGGCTCACCAGGAACTCGAGCGTGCCCGCGTTGCTGTAGTGGACGTGTTTGCAGGCGCGCACCGCCATGTCGAGCAACACACGGCGGGCCCGATCGGAAAGATGCGGCGCGGGCGACTCTTCGATCAGCTTCTGGTGTGAGGGCTTTTGCACCGAACAGTCGCGCTCGCCAAAGGTTACGATATTGCCGAACTCATCGCCCAACACTTGCACTTCGATATGGCGCGGATCGATGATCAGTTTTTCCATGTAGACGCGGCCGTCTTTGAAGCTGGCTTCGGCCTCGGCTGTCGCGCTCGCGAAGGCGCGCTCCATCTCGTGGGCGTTCTCGACCGCGCGCATGCCTTTGCCGCCGCCTCCGGCCGTTGCTTTGAGCAGCACGGGGTAGCCAAGCTGCTTACCCGCGTGCAGCGCCTCATCGACCGATTCGAGAATGTCGCTGCCCGGTGTCGTCGCCACGCCGGCCTCGCGCATCACGCGCTTGGCGGTCGCCTTGTCGCCCATTGCGGCAATCACTTCGGGTTTAGGACCGATGAAGGTCAGACCGTGATCGGCGCAGATCTGCGCGAACCGCGCGTTCTCAGCCAGAAAGCCGTAGCCCGGATGGATCGCATCGCAGCCGGTGATCAGCGCGGTCGAAATAATATTCGGAATATTGAGGTAGGAACGCGCCACGGGACCAGGCCCGACGCAAAAGGCCTCGTCGGCTTGGCGCACGTGTAACGACTCGCGATCGGCCTCCGAGAAGATTGCAACGGTCCGTACGCCCAGCTCCTGGCAGGCGCGATTGATCCGCAACGCGATCTCGCCGCGATTGGCGATGAGAACCTTGGTGAAAATGGTCTACGTCCTATCCTCGGTCGATTTCGAAGAGCACCGATCCGTATTCGACGGGCTCGCCGTCGCCTCGTTTGATCGCCAGAATCCGCCCCGGCCCGTGGCTGCGCACCGGGTTGCGGATGCCAAGCGCTTCGATGAAGGCGAGCTCTCGATCGGTCTCGAGCAGATCGCCTTCCGACGGCAAAGGCCGGCTCAAGTGGAAGATTCCCACCAGGTCGGCCCGGATAAAATCGGCCCGAACCGGGTGCGCGTCCAGCGCTCCCAGATCCTGGGGGATCTCCGGAACCAGGTCAGGATGGAGCGCTCGCCGCCCCAGTTCGATCTCTTCGCCGTTGCGCTCGATCCGCAGCCGCAGGAGATCGGTCTCCACAAACAACTCGGCCAGGGCACGAACGTGCCGGGCAACCGGGGAGAGGGGGTGCTCGTCGGACATCGGCGCTAGGCTTTCGCCCTCCCGGGCGATCCCTCCGGCTCTGGCGCAATTTCCGATTTGGACCGATGATATAAGGGATGGCCTCACTGGTCCTGTATCCGCACGACCTGGACCTTGGCGAATTGCCCCTCCTACTGGGAAACGTGGGCGTTTCGGTCCATGCGGTCGACTTCAAACGGTTGCGCGAACGCGGCGGACTAAAAACGCTCGGCGCTCCGCCCGCGACCGCTATCGTCGTGTTGCCTCCGCAGCATTCCGCGCTCGCCTGGATCGCCGACGACCCTGAGGTCGTGGCGATCATGCATCCGCCCATTACCGGCGCTTCACTGCTCGCGTCGCTCCGGACCGCGGCCAAAGTCGAGACGGCGCGGTCGCTTACGCGCACCGCTCGCGAAGGCGAAGAACTTCTCGAGATCGGGCGCTCGCTCTCGTCCGAACGCGATCTCCCCACGCTGCAACGCTTGATCGTGCGCAAGGCCCGAGAGTTGACCTTCTCCGACGCCGGCAGTTTGTTCGTGGTCGAAGAGCACGACGGTCAGAAGCGCTTGCGCTTTGCCGTTGCGCAAACCGGCCCCAAGGATGACGGCGTTCTGATGAACGCGCTGCTCCCGCTCTCGACCACGTCGATCGTCGGCTACGTCGCGGTGACCGGCGAATCGCTGCGCATCGAGGACGCCTACACAATCCCGGAATCGTCGCCGTATCAGTTCAATCGCGGCTTCGACGACAAGAACAACTATCGGACCAAATCGATCCTGTGCGTGCCCATGCGCAACCTTCACGGCGACGTGATCGGCGCAATTCAACTCATCAATCACAAGCCGAGCTTCCAGACCGAGCTCGAATCACCGGCGCACACTGAAGAGATCGTCCGTCCCTACGACCCGCACGACGAACGGCTGCTGGGAGCGCTTGCCTCGCAAGCCGCGGTTGCAATGGAAAACGCACGACTAGTCGATGCGATCCAGAATCTGTTCGAGCGCTTCGTCCATGCCTCGGTCAAGGCGATCGAAGTTCGCGACAAGTCGACGCAGGGCCACTCCGAGCGCGTCGCGGCGCTCACGGTCGCGCAGGCCGAAGCGATCAACACGATCGACTCGGGTCCGCTTGCCGGACTGCACTTCACGATCGAGCAAATCCGCGAAGTCCGTTACGCCTCGCTCTTGCACGACTTCGGCAAGGTCGCCGTGCCTGAATACATTTTCGCGAAGGCGAAAAAATTGCCCGACGGGCGGCTCGACACGATTCGTCTGCGCTTCTTGCTCGCGCTCGAACAGGCGCGCACCAAAGACGACAAAGAGTTGCTGCGCGAGCTGCTGGCCAAAGTCGAAGGCGCCAACGAACCAAACGTGGTAGGCGAAGCGGGCGACGAGACGCTGTTGCGCGCTATGGAGCGCCGTTATCGCGATGTCGACGGGCCGCGTCCATTGCTGGATCAAGCAGAATACAGCTATCTCACGATTCCGCGCGGTTCGCTCTCCGACGACGAGCGCAATCGTATGCAGGAGCACGTCACGCAGTCGTTTCTGTTCTTACGCGAGATCCCGTGGCAAGAAACGCCCTGGCGCGACGTCGCGGATTTGGCTTACGGCCACCACGAGCACCTCGACGGCACCGGCTATCCGCGCAAGCTCAAAGGCGAGGCGATCAAGCCACAGGTGCGCATGATGACGATCAGCGACGTATTCGATGCGCTCACCGCATCGGACCGGCCCTACAAGAAAGGGATGTCGACCGAACGCGCGCTCGACATTCTTTCAAAGGAATTCGCGCAGCGTGGCAAGGTTGATCCGTTACTGCTCGACGTCTTCATTCACAAGCGCCTGTACGAAGTGACCAATCGCGAAGACAATAATCCACTGATCAAACACGTTTCGTAATCGGCATGCGCGCCTGGGTGTGGGTCGCGACGTTGCTTGTGGTGGGATGCAGTTCCGCCGCGACGACGCCTGCGCCCGTTCCCAGCATTGCCTTCCTACCGCTTGCGGTGCCGACGCCGCAGTTTTCACCTGGCATCACGCTGCCGACCGGCATCGTGGCAAATTATATTACTGCCACCGACGTCGAGACGAACGGCACGACGATGGGGGCGCTGTACGATCAGAGCACCGGGTTGTGGACGGCTATCGCCTATCCATCGGCGGCTTCGACCGCCGCCTATGGACCCGCGATCACGGTCTCGGGGTATCGGGTAGTTGGCAGCTACAAGCTTCCTAGCGCGCAATACGACAACGCGTTTTACTATGACTCGGCCAGCAATACATTTACAGCTATCAGTCCGCCGGCGAGCTTCTGCGCACCAAATCTGTGCAACGAGGCGATCGCGCACAGCAGCTACGGCATGACGCTGTTCGACATCGTGGGCAACTGCGATAGCGTTACGACCGCGCCGACGCCTCTCTCCTATCCACTGACCGCGCACGCGTTTCTGTACATTCCTGCGACCGCGACCTATTCGTTGATCGACGTCCCAAACGCAATCAGCACCACCGCGTACGGCATTTGGATCGACACCGATACCACTGTTGCCGGCGGACTTACCGACAGCAAGGGCACGCACGGGTACGTTCGTGGTCTGGTCAGCGGCAATATCATCACCTACGATTATCCGGGCGCGGGCATCACCCACTTCGAAGGCATTACCGGTGCTGGCGGTGCGGGCAACTGCAATCTCGCGGGCAACTACAGTAGTGCGGTGTCGGGCAGCACGGTGTACGGGTTCTGGCTTCCCGTTCGCAACTGGACGTTCGGAACGCCGATCGTCCTCGGAGCAGTGAGCGCGAATTCGGTCTATCAACAGACGGTCGTCGGCGTCATGCCCGCGGGCACGTCGTCGACCGGTTACATCGCAACCATTCCGTAGAGAGCCTTCGGCGCGTGCCACGACGGCGCGCCCGCGAAATCAACCTCGCTAATGGTTGCGGCGATCGGAACCTTCTTATCTACGAACCCGACAACGGTAGTTAGAACGACCGTGTCCGGCCCAATTGTCCAATCCGGGGGATCATCGTTATACAGCGGCGTTTGGGCCTCGAATATTCGGCAACTGTTCTCCAACTTTCCGCCCGGTGGGATATTCCTGTACACGTCGCGCGGATCGCCCATCATTGTGAGCCGGTTCGCGGCAAGATGCGTGAAAACGACTTGAAAGTGCGTGATCGGGTGCGCCGACGTATTGACAACGTCTACGCACGCAGACATTAGAAGGAAGCCGTCGTACGTTTTGAATGGTGCGAAAAACCGAGTATCGGTCGGCGCAGGGCCCTGGTACCCTGCGCTACCCCCCGCGATGCGCAAACCGGAAGCCGGTGCGTGCGAAGGCGTCGGCGAGGGAAGCGGAGGCATCGTATAGAGGCGCTCCGGAGCGAAGACCGTCGGCTCCGGGTTCGGGACCGCCGCAGCTAGGCAGAATAGCGGCAATGCGCAGCCGATGAGCAAGTGCGTGCAAGAAGCCTTCATGCAGCAAACGTACGTAGCAAGGTTGAAGCGACGATGACAGGAAGCTACGAAATACCTGACACCCCGAGGAGCTCGTCCGGAGAAAGCGCATCGCGCATCGCCGCGTACTGCGGGGCGATTTCTGCCAACGGCACCAGCGCAAAGGCGCGCTCCGCAAGACGAGGATGAGGGATCACGAGATCTCCGTCGTCGATTTCTTCGTCGCCGAAGAGCAGAATGTCGAAGTCGATGCGCCGTGGGCCCCAGCGTTCGCCCTCTTCGGCGCGCCCCAGCTCACCTTCGAGCCACTTGAGCGCGTGGAGCAGCGGCCGCGGCTTCAGTTTCGTATCGAGCGCGACGACAGCATTGACGAATTCGGGCTGATCGGTCTTCCCCCACGGCGCCGTGCGATACAGCGACGAGACCGCACTCACGTCGCCCACCGTGCGCAAGGCGTCGATTGCACTTCGAACTTGGCGCGCCGGGTCGTCGAGGTTCGAGCCAATTCCGATGTAGGCGCGGATCACGGCCAGGGTTCGCGCTGCCGAACTAGCCGAACCGATGGCGTCGCACCGTCGAGTAAGCCGGGCTTAGCAATCGAGATATCCGCGGAGGCAATGCGATCGTCGGCGGCCACCTCGTCCAAAATCACGGCAGCCAAACGTTCGAGAAGTGCGTACGAGTGCGTCTGGACGATCTCCACGATGCGCCGATGGACGTCTGCATAATCGATCGTATCCGACAGGTCGTCGCTCGCGGAGGCGCGGGCAAGGTTGAGCTGCAGCACCAGATCGATGCGCAGCGTTTGGGGCTGCTCGCGCTCCTGCGCATATGCACCGTGCCGGCCTTGCACGACAATATCGTGCAGAGCTATCCGGTCCATCCGGTCGGCCTCCAATCCCGCACGATCGCATCGGAGACGCTGATTACGTCCCGGTTTTGCGCTACGTCGTGCACGCGAACGACGTCGATTCCCGCCGCGATGCCAAGTGCCGTCGTTGCCGCCGTACCGTAAATCCGCTCGTGCGCTTCGCGTCCGGTCAGTTTGCCGATCGTCGATTTTCGCGAGGTTCCGAGCAGGGTCGGGAAGCCCAACTCGCAGATGCGATCCAGGCTTCGCAGCAAGCGAACGTTGTGATTGGGCGTCTTGCCGAATCCGATACCAGGGTCGAGCATGATCCGTTCGGGTCCGATGCCGCACAGGAGCGCCCGTTCTGCGCAATCGCGCAAGAATGCGGTCACCGCCTCGACCACGTCTTGGTCATAATGCGTTCCGGCTTGGTTGTGCATCACCGCGATCGGCATCTCGAGTTCAGCCGCAACCTCGAGCAGATCCTCGGGTGCTCCCCACACGGAATTGATCATGTCGGCACCCGCCGCGCGCGCCGCGCGAGCAACGGAGGTCTTATATGTGTCGACGGAGATGACCGCGTCGCGCAGCCGCTCGCGTACACCCGCAATCACCGGCACCACACGCGCGAGCTCGGTCGCTTCGTCGATCGGCTCGTGACCGGGCCGTGTCGATTCCCCGCCGATGTCGAGCATATCGGCGCCGGCATTCCATTGGCGCACCGCGTAGTCGATCGCAGCGTCAATTTGCGTGCGTCCGTCGCCGGAAAACGAATCGGGCGTCACGTTGACGATCGCCATCAAGTATGTACGTTCGCCCCACGCGAAGCTGCGCCCACGCAGGCGCATCACGCCGCGACCAGCCACCATTCCCGCAATGCCGCGACCAAGAAGGTCGAGCCCGTGACCACGATCACGTCGTTTGCCGCAGCATTGCGCCGCGCGACCGAGAGCGCCTCGACCGCATCGCCCATGCAGCGGCCCCACGTCCCGATCGACTCGGCAATCCGTAACAGCCGCATGGGGTTGGTCGCTTCGCGACCAGCCGTATCGAACGTCGTGAAGACGAAATTCGCCGGCAGGCTCGCGAGCGTGCGCAGAATCTCGGCGGCATCTTTGCTCGCGCCGATCGCTACGACGAAGGTGAAGTGACGATCTTCGTAGCGCTCCCGCAGCGAACGGACGAGTTCCTCGGCCTTCTCCGCGTTGTGGGCGATGTCGAAGACCAGCGTCGGATGTCCCGGATACACTTCCATGCGCCCAGGTATCAACAAATCGGCGAGCGCGCTTTCGATCTGCGCCGCGTTCGGCCGCAGCATCTCCGGCAGCGCCTCCATCGTGGCGATCGCGGTTGCCGCGTTGCGACGCTGAAACGACCCAAGCATCCGCGTCTCGATCGTATAGCGCGCGTGCGGCGTCACGACGTCAAAGTGTTGCGCCTCGCGTTCCATACGAACGTTGTCGATAACGACCGCGTCCGAGCGCGCATCGACCAGGAGCGCGCCGACGTGCCCGGCTTGGTCGGCGATTACCTCAAAAGCCGCGGTATTGTCAACCGCCACGACCAGCGGCACGCCCGGCTTGGCGATGCCCGCCTTTTCGAGCGCAATCTCCTCAATTGAGTCGCCCAGGACATCGGTATGATCGAACCCCACCGACGTAATCGCCGCCACAACCGGGACAATGACGTTGGTGCCGTCGAGCCGTCCGCCGAGCCCCACCTCGATCACCGCGATGTCGACTTTTTCTTGCGCGAAGTATAGGAGCGTGAGCGCCAGCAGCGTTTCGTAATAGGTTGGGCGCCCATGTGCCTGGGTGGTTCGCTCGATCGCCGGCATCATATCATCGAGGAGTGCGGCAAAGCGCTCTTCGCTTACGGCGGTGCCGTCGATGCGCGCGCGCTCGGTCATCGAACGCAAGTGCGGCTTGGTATGCAAGCCGGTCCGCTTCCCGCTGCGCGCGAGCGCCGCAGCGATCATCATCGACGTCGAACCCTTCCCACTGGTTCCACCGACGTGCACCGTCGGATAACGATCCTGCGGGTCGCCAAGTTCGTGCATGAAGGCGCGCATGCGTTCAAGCCGGTACGGCATCCGCCGCGAAACCGTTTCGTTGATAGTGGCGAGCAGATACGTTTGGGCCGCTTCAAAATCCATGCGTGGCCATTCTACCCGTCGGTTATGTGGTCGGCGAGCAGTTCGAGTGCGTGCGGTAGGACCGGCAAGATGACACCGAGCGACTCGACTACCGCTTTGGGGCTCCCGGGAAGATTGACGATCAGTGTGCGATGGCGCACGCCTGCGATTGCCCGTGAGAGCATGGCCGTGCGCACGATCGGTACGCTCGCAGCGCGAATCGCCTCCGCGATCCCCGGTACTTCGTAGTCGAGAACGGCCGCCGTGGCCTGCGGCGTGCGGTCGCGCGAGGAGAGTCCCGTTCCGCCGCTGGTCAGGATCAGGGCCGCGGCACCGCTGTCGGCGAGTTCGATCAGCTCTGCCTGCAGTGCACCGGGGTCGTCGGGCAAGACGATCGCGCGCACGACATCGTAACCCGCGCCGAGGTGGTCACGCATAACCGGTAGGCAGCCATCCTCGCGGCTTCCGTCGGCCGCCCGGTCCGAAAGCACAATGAGCGCGGTGCTAAAGGGCACTCTTACCGCCGGTCTTTGAGAGCAAGCGCACGTTCTCGACCACGATCCCCTTATCAACCGCCTTCGTCATATCGTAGATCGTCAGCGCCGCGATGCTCGCCGCCACCATGGCCTCCATCTCGACGCCGGTTTGCGCGCTCGTGGTCGCCTCGGCCTCGATGCGCAACACCTCCTCATCCTGCCACGCGAAGCTCACGTCCACGCGCGCGAGCGGTAGCGGATGTGCAAGCGGTATCAGGGAGGCCGTCTGCTTCGCCGCCATGATCCCGGCAACTTGCGCGGCGACGAACGCATCGCCCTTGGGCAGCGTCGCATCGCGCAGCGCCTGGGCAGCCTGCGGACTCATCCGAACCAGCGCCTGCGCGCGCGCGGTGCGCGCCGTGACGGGTTTGCTGGAAACATCGACCATGGAAATGCGGCCGTCGGCCAGGATATGTGAGGGTTTCTGCACGGCTTTATGTAAACGGCGTAGGGAATGACGCTATTCCAGGACACCGGCGGCGATCCTCGGACGGCTCGCGCGTTTGTGGCCGACGTTCTTGCGTGGTTTGGCGCCGTGGGCGATGCGGCGATGGGCAACACGCCCGGCTTTGGCGTTGCGAAAGCCTCGCTCGCCGTAGCGCTGGCGCAGACCGCACAACTTCCGGAATCCGATCGGCACGCGCTCTACTTCGCGGGTCTTCTTCACGCGATCGGTGCGATCGGCAATCCTGCCTATCGCAAGGGCGAACAGCTTTCCGAGCGGATGGCGCGGATGGAGAGTTGGGATACTCCGGCTCAAGGCGCGCAGATCTGCGAAGCCATCGGGTCGCTACCCTCCGAAACCGCCGACATGGTGCGCTGGCAGCACGAGGCGTGGGACGGCACCGGTTATCCCGATCTGCTGCGTTGGACCGGCATCCCGCGTCCGGCGCAATTTCTCGGAATGGCCGACCGCTTCGTGCGTGCTCACGATCCGGAATTGACCCTGAGTCATATTGGGCTCGAGAGCGGCCGCGCTTTCAATCCCGAAAGCGTGCGCACGTTCACGATGTGGTTCCACCTCAGCGGCGGCGAAGTCGAATTGATCGGGGCTCCCGTCGAATCGTTGCGCGATGAACCGCCCGATGCGCAGACGTTGCTCGAGCGTTTCGCCGACCGCGTCGACGCGCATAACGGCGTCAAAGGACGCTGGCGGCGTGTGGCGCAGATCGCCGAAGCGACCGCAGCACAGCTCGCGCTTCCCGACACCGACGTCCGCGATTTGGCGCTTGCATGCCGGATTTTCGGCGCCGGCGAGATCGGCGAGAAGACGGTCGAAGACGAGGACTTTGATCCACTCGCGCGCTTGGGCGTCGAAAACCGTGCGAGCAACGCCGGCGTCGCCGCGGCAATCGCGCGCGCACATCCGGCGTTGCACGGCGCTTCCCAGGTCGTTGCCGCACGTGGCGAATGGTTCGACGGCACGGGAAAGCCGCACGGGCACGCTCGCGCCGGCCTTTTGATTACCGCCGGCATACTTGCGGCGGCGATCGCCTACGACCGCCTCGATCGCGGCGAACGCATCGACACCGCTGCCGGCACGCAATTCGACCCCGCGGTCATTCGTGCGATGATGGAGGCTGCGAAGCTGCGCGCATGATCGAACTTCCCGAACGCACCCGGCGTATTTCTCCGTCCCGCCTGCACGAGATACTGCTTGCGCACGATTGCAAGAGTTTGGTGGACCCATTCATGGGTCTGCCCACCCATTTAAATTATCTCAAGCGTCATGGCATCGCCGTTCACGGCGGCGACTTGCTCGAATGGTTCGTGCGCGTCGGCGAAGGCTTGATCGTCAACGATCTCACCTACTTGCGCGATGCCGAAGTCGCGGAAATCGTCGAGATGCTGCCCGGGCGCATCTATTCGATCGATCTCTTCAAGGCTTGGGAAGGCGTCTTTTTCAGCGAAGAGCAGTGCATGTATTTGGGCGTCTGGCACGATAACGTGCGCAACCTGCGCAGCGATCAGCAGACCGGCCTTGCGATCCTAGGGCTATGGCGCGCCTTCTGTTATTGGATGCAAAAAACGCAGTCGCCCGACGATATGCAAGACACACCGCCGAGCGAACTTGCCTGGTCGTACATCCGCCAGACCGAGCAATGGGTCACGTCAAACATGCGCCGCAATACCGTGCGCCAAGGCGACGTGTTGGCGACGATGGGCGCGCGCAGCGCCGACGCCCTCTTCCTTGCACCGCCGCCACGGAACTCATTTCGTAGTGCCGACGCGCGCATTTGGATGTGGGAAGCCTGGTGGCAGGGCAATCCGTATTTTACAATCGAGCACGCCTATCGCGATTCACTCCTGGGCGCACGGGCAGCCGATGCGGCGGCGTATGCGCGCGCGGTTGCAAGCATTCTCGCAAATGCCGACCCTTATCCGGTGGTCATCATGCAAACGACGGAGCAACGCATCGCCGATCTCGAACCGATCGTTCGCGAGGCACGTGCGAACGTCACCACCATCGCCCCGCACCCCTACGAGATCTATCTCGTCGCCACAAAATAACGTCTAACGAGTGGGCGCGCTCTGGAATCTGTACCATATGAGGCAGAGAAGCGCGAGCACCCAGCAAATGACCAAGTGCGAAACGTGGTGCGCGTGTTCGGTTCCGGATTTAGTCATGAAGTTGATGGTGCCGAGTCCGTAGAGCGCACCCAGCACGAAGAATACGAGTGCGAGCAGCAGGGCGAGCGGTTTCACGATAAGAGTCCTCGTTTACTCAAGATATAGCAGCATACGCCGACGATCAGACAATACCAGCCGAACGGGCGTAGATCGTTCGACTTGAAGTAGCGCATCAGAAATGCGACGGAGACATACGCGGCCACGGCTGCGACGACACCTCCCAGCAGCGCTTGCAACAGGACCACATGTGCGCCCGGCGCCATGAGATACCGCGTTTCGAGCAGCGCCGCGGCGAAGATCACCGGCGTTGCCAGCAGAAACGAGAACTCAGCAGCGTCCTCGTGATCGAGATCGCACAGGAGTCCGGCAACCATCGACGCCCCCGAGCGCGAGATGCCCGGTAGGAGCGCGAAACTCTGTGCGAATCCTACCAGCACGCTCTGCGCAAAGCTCAAGTGCTCAATCGGGCGATCGGCGCGCGCCGGGTTGGCGAGCTGCCGCCGGCGTAGTGCCTCGCCGGCAAACATCACGAGGCCGTTCGCGGCTAAAAACAGCGCCGCCGGCGCCGGCGAGCCGAAGAGCGCGCGCACCGGTTCCTCGAAGAGCACGCCGAGGACGCCTACCGGAATCGTTCCGACGACGAGAAGCCAACCGATCCGCTCGTCGCGGTCGTCAGATAATCGCCCGCGGACGACGCTTGCTACCAGCGCTCGCACGATCGCCCACCATCGTGCGCGATAGTACACGATCAGTGCAACGGCCGTTCCGAGATGCAGCACAACCACGAACGCGAGGAAAGTCGGATTGGCGCGATCGATATTGGTCCAGTGCAAAAGCGCCGGTACGAGAATCGTATGGCCGAGGCTCGAGACTGGAAAGAGTTCACTGACGCCTTGCAGCAGCGCAAGGATCAGCGCTTGGATATCGGTCACGGAGCACTTTGGTACGCCCCGCAGCCGAAGCGCGCCTCCCACGCATGGGAGGATTGGCTATGCAAGCAGCCTAAGGCGCGTAGGACAGTGGATCAGCACGAAGACACCCGTGCCTTGGAGCCGCAAGAGCGCAAATTCGCTCGTGTTGGCGATACACTGCTCGTGTCTTACAGTATCGGCGACGATTTTGCACCCGAGTTCACCGAAACGTATGATATCGCCCTCGGCGGCATGGCCATGCTCACCAACGCTGAGCTCATCCGCGAGGAGCCCATCGACGTGCAGATTGAGCTGCGCAGCGATCCCGAGCCGGTCTTGCACGTTCGGGGCGTCGTGCGTTGGTCGCGCTACGATCCCCTCTTGCAGCGCTATCGCACCGGCATCGCCTTCCTCGACGTCGATGAGAAGACGCGCATGCATCTGCAACGCTACATCGACACACTCCACCTACTCCGCGACATGGGGATGCTGTAGGCGCCCCCTACCAAGCCACAAATCTTACCGAGTACGTGTAATCGCTGGCGACTGCTTTACAAGCGTGCGTGGCGGGAGAGTATTGGGCCGCGCGGGCGACGGTAACCACTGTCTGATCGAGCGGCGCGCTTCCGCTGGTCGAGAGCACCGTGACGTCTTGCACCTTGCCATTCTGATCGACGATCACTCGCACGCGGGTGATTCCGCTGTTACGACCTGCGCGTACGTTGGGTGGAAGGTCGAGCGGCGGCGGCGAGGCGAGCATTTCCACGGGGGTGTCATTCGTCGCGCAATTTGGCGGCGGCGTAGGCGTCGGGACCGGCGAAGGCTGCGCGACCGGCGTGCCCGAGACGATCGTCCCTTCGGTGAGACTCGACCGGGGATTCACCGCCGTGGCCTTGGCTACGCGTACGGGCACGAATCTCGGCGCGGGCGTATGCGGCGGAGGCGTAACGTGCGCGATGCGCGTGGTGTGGACATGCTGGATGCTTACGACTTGCACGTCGTCGCTCGACGGCCGAAACGGCCAGCGAATAATGCCCGTGAGGATCAGGTGGATGAGCAATGATAAAGCGAACGCGACGATAAGAAACCGTCGCGTCCGCTCGTTATCCATTGCACTTCGTGTTCTTTAGTCGGGATTGAATTCCGCTCTAAAGATGTATGAACCGGTCGTGGGCGCGCAATTTACCAGTTTGGGCGCATACTGCGACTGCTTCGCGGCACGAATCGCCGCCTGGTCGATCGCACCGTTATTCGAAGACTGTTGGATCTTCGCGTCGACCAATGAACCAGTCGGGCCGATCGTGACGACGACCAGAACGGTCACCGGGCCCAGGCCCAAGTCACGCGCCGAATCCGGGTAGTCGGGCGACATCGGATTGGTCACCGTCGCCTCCTGATTCGGGTTGGCACACGCAGGTTTTTCCGTGGGACCAGGCGTTGCGTTCGAGGGCGGGCCGGTGCTCGTCCCTGCGGGCACACCGTTTTCCGATCCCTTGTTGACGTTGTACGTCTGCTCGTTGCTGGTCGTGCTCGAATTATTGGTCGTCTTGGGCACGTTGACTTTGAGCTTGGGCTGCGGCGCCGTGTGATGCGGCGGCGGTGTTTGCTGTGGCGGGGGCGTCGGTGTCGGCGGAGGCGTCGGCGTCGGCGGTGGCGGGGTGGGGACCCTGACCTGGACCTTCTTGGTCTCGCTTATCTTCTCGACCTCATCGCTCGAATGATGCGTCGCGAGGTTGGGATAGAACGGCGCGGCCACGCCGTTGACGAGAATCGACAACAGGAAAGCAAGCCCCAGATAGTTCCGGATGCGTTCGCCTGAGGTGATATACGTTTTTTCTTTCGCCATCCGTTACGAACTCGACCCCTGCGGAGTGCCCTCGATGTGGTTCGCAAGGCCAAAGTCGATCAAACCCGATGACTTGGCGGCGTCCATCACTTGTAGGATGGTCCCATAGTTGGACTTCGGGTCGGCTTTGATGATCACGCTGCGAAACTTATGCCCCGTATTGTCCTGCAGCGTCTCGAATGCATCATGCGCCTGCGAGATCGGCACCGTGTTGGATCCGATTTGAATATTGTTCTTGTCGTCAATAATGACGACGATCTGCGAAGGCTGCACCTTGTCCTTGTTACGGGCATCGGGCAGCTTCGGCTCTTTCGTAACCGAGGCAAGAATGATGAAGATAATGAGGAGCACCAGCAACACGTCCGTGAACGGCGTGATGTTGATGGTCGACATCACATCATCTTCTCCCCCACCTGTCGAAACGGCCACGAGTCTTGTTAAACCTCCACCTAGGACGTAACGAAACCGACGTCTTCGAGTCCGGCTTCCTTGGCAGCATCGAGAATGCGAATGATAACGCCATAGGGCGCTTTCGTGTCCGCAGTGATCGAGACGTGTTTGTGCGGCCGCTTGATCGCGGTGATGGTCATCACCCGATAGATGCCTTGCGAATCCGTCTTCGTTCCGTCGACGAAGATCACGCCCTTGTCGTTGACGATCACTTCGATGTCATTCTTTTGCTGTTGCTGCGTATTGTTGTTATTGCTGTGATTCGGAAGCTCTTTTTCGAAGCCGGGTGGCGTCACGAGAGCAGCCAGGATCATGAAGATAATGAGCAGCACCAAGAGGACGTCGGTGAACGGCGTGATGTTGATCTCCGCCATGACGTCGGCCTCTTGTTGTGCCGAGAGCAGTGACACGACGCTACTCCGGGCTTACTTCGCGCCGGTTTGCGACGGCTGATACAGCTCGGTCGGGATCGGGGCGCCGGTGTTGTGGAAGTGCAGCATCTCTGCAAGCTGATTCGCCGCAACGATCATCTCTTGGTTGTATGCCTTGATGCGCGACTTGAAGTAGTTGAAGAAGATCACAGCCACGATCGCGACCACGAGGCCGGCGAAGGTGGTGATCAGTGCTTCCGAAACGCCGCCGGCGACGACCGCTGGCGTCGAGTTCCCTTTGAGCGCGATATCTTCAAACGCGCGGATGATGCCGAGCACCGTACCGGAGAGACCGATGAACGGCGCGATCACCGCGATCGTACCGATCACGCCGAGGAAGCGCTCGAGTGAATTCAAGTGCTCCATAAGTGCGATCGAGAGCGCGTCGGTGATGTCTGCGCGATTCTTCTCACCGCGGCGAAGTCCGAACTCGAGGATCCGCGGAAGCATGCCTTTGTTGTTCTGGCAAATCTTGATTGCGCCGTCGAGGTCGTCGGCGGCAATCTTCTGACCTATCTGACGGAGAAGACCTTTAGTGTCGCTGTGCTGCGACGCAAAGAAAATCAGCCGTTCGATAACGATGGCGATTACTACGATTGAGCAGATGAGCAGCATCCACATAACGGGACCGCCGCGATCCATCACGCTGATAAATCCGTCAAACACGAGTTTCGAAACCCTCCCGGGTGTTCATGTAAAGTGCACTAGACAATGGAAAACACGGGCGGTGTGCCGCCCCGTGAGGGCGGACCATTGGCCTACCCTCCTGGAAAGTCCTGGTACGTTCTGTACCGGGTGCTGGGATAGTCAACGGCTTCTTATTGAGGAACGTTCTTAATCTGGCTTTCGATCTGCAAAGCAAGCCCCTCATTGCCGGCCGCCTTGGCCAATTGGTCAGATTTTTTCAGGTAAGTGAGCGCTTGCGTCTTATCGTCGGCCTTCTTGCTCGTTACGTAAATATTGGCGTACGCCACCCCGGCTGCGAAGTTTGCCTGTACGTCGTCGGGCGAGGCAGTCACCGCCTTGAGCGCGTATGCCTTGGCCTTGTCGTAGTCCGGCTTTTGCCCGCTCATGATTGCAAACGCGGCAAACGTGTTCGCCGTGACCGCTTCAGGTGCGCTCCCCGCCGAGGCGGCTTGATCGAAATCCTTGAGCGCCCCGGCGTAGTCTGCTGCCTTCATCGCATCGTTCCCGGCCCCGAGATAGTGCTGAGCGATTGCCCGCTGAGCGCCGGTGCCGCTCGGGTCGAGCGACTTCATCTCATTTGCCGTAGCCTGAGCGTCGGCTGAGTCGTTGGTCGCAAGATATCCCTGCAGCAGCTCTGTGTCGATGTTCAATCGCGCCGCCTTGTCGGTCACTTGGTCGTGGACGCTCTTGAGCGTCGCGAGCGCATCCGGGTACTGCTTGTTTGCAAGTTGCGCCACGCCTAGTGCAAACTTGGAGGTGTTGTCACCGGAGAGCGCCATGGCCTTGTGCGCAAAATCGAGCGATTGCGAAGCATCGGTCGAGGAGACTCGCACGGCGCCGGTGGCGAACGCCTGTGCAGCGATCGGCTGGAACGGCTTCTTGATGTCGTCGACCCGGTTAAACGTGGTTGCCGCTTCGACATAGTCGTTGTCGTAGTACTGCGCTACGCCGAGTAGTTGCAACACCGCCGGGTTCCCCGGCGACGCAAGCAAGGCTGCATTAGCCTTGGCAATTGCGTCCTTGTATTTGCCTGAACGCACGAGCGCATCGATCGCCGAGGTGTCGCCGCCGCTCGCACCACCGGAGATCGCGTCCTCCTCAGGCGTCTGAGCCGACTTGCCGTTGAAGCGCAAGCTAAAATCGTAGAAGGTCGTTATCGGCGTCGAGCCCCGCCGCGCAGGTCTATAGGTAGAGCTCTGCGCTATATCCATGGCTGCGGCATTATCGCCTGAGTTGTCGGATTTGAGGATCTTGACGACCTTGTGCGTGCCGTCGGCATTGACTTGCACCTGGACCAGGACGGTTCCCGAGCCCGCGATCGGGTGCGTCGTCGTCCCTTGTTTGATCACTTTGGCGATCGAGTAGTCTTGGGATTGCGCAAAGGCCGGCGCTGCGGCGACTGCGATTGTCAGCGCCGAGATCCCGGCGACGATGCGGTTGATTCGATTCATGAGGTACCTCAACTACGTAGAGCTATGCTTCCCATCCTGGGAGGCAACGCGCCGGAGCGCGGAAAGTTCCTTGGGAGTCAGCGAGCGCGAGTGACCGACCGGGAGATCGCCGAGGGCGATCGGCCCGAAGCGTAGCCGAACGAGCGTTTGCACTGGATGGCCTAGCGCCTCAAACATCCGGCGCACCTGGCGATTGCGTCCTTCGTGAATGGTGATGTCGACCACCGAAGATCCCGAACGGACTGCGACCACGCGTACCTGCGCTCCCGCCGCATGCTCGCCACCATCCAGAACAACACCGTCATGCACCCTTTTCACATCTTCGGGGGAGAGCCGACCGGAAATCGTTGCGCGATAGGTCTTCTCTACACCGAAGCGCGGGTGCAAAAGCCGATTCGCGAGATCGCCGTCATTGGTCATGAGCAATACGCCGGCCGTATCGTAGTCGAGCCGCCCGACCGGCACGACGCGCGGCATGCGCTTGGGAATCAGTTCGGCCACCGTGCGCCGTCCTTGCGGATCACGCATGGTCGTCATGACGCCGGCCGGTTTGTGCACCACCAGATATTCGGTTTGCTCGATCGGCGCGATCGGCGTTCCGCTGACGTCGACTTTATCGCCCGGAGCGACCATCGTACCCAATTCGCGCACGACTTTGCCGTTGATACGCACCTTCCCGTACGCGATCAATTCATCCGCGCGCCGGCGCGATGCCACGCCGGCCTGCGCGATGTATTTGTTGAGGCGCGTGCCGTCACTCACGATCACGCAACCGTTTGACAACAAGGTCGCGCGCGGCCTCTTCGGTCAGCTCGCGCCGCCCGCCGCGCCACATGATCGGGCCCGAACCGCGTGAGCCGCGGACCGGGCCTTTGTTTCGAAGCAGCGCGATGAGCGCGAGGCAGACGACCGCTATAGCAATAAGAATAATCATAGTGTTAGCGTGAGCGAGCGCAGCGAGCCACGCGACTTTAGCCGGCAGAGCCTTAGCTATGCCGGATAAAGTCTAGTACTTGCTGCTGCTGTTGCCGTTGTTGTCGTCATACCCGCGCGACATCGAGAGTGCCTCTTTGGTGACCGACTGCAAGAACTCGTCATTCGTACGTGTCTGCGCCATCTTATCGAGGATGATCTCGGTAATATCACCGGTGTTGAGAACGGACGTGGCGCGACGGAGCATCCAGATCTTGCGCATCTCTTCGGTCGTCAGCAGCAACTCTTCGTGTCGCGTGCCCGAACGCTTGATGTCGATTGCCGGGAACACGCGCGACTCGGCGAGTTTGCGCGTGAGGTTGAGCTCCATGTTGCCCGTGCCTTTGAACTCTTCGAAGATCACGTCATCCATCTTGGATCCGGTTTCGATGAGCGCAGTGGCAATGATCGTGAGCGATCCACCTTCTTCGATTTTGCGCGCTGCGCCGAAGAAGCGCTTGGGTTTGTGAAGCGACGCGGTATCGAGACCACCCGAAAGGGTCCGGCCTGAACTTGTGACGACTTGATTGTAGGCGCGAGCGAGGCGCGTGATCGAGTCGAGGAGGATCACCACGTCTTTGCCGAGTTCCACCAAGCGTTTTGCGCGCTCCATCGTCAGTTCGGCGACGGCGGTGTGATTCTCGGGATGCTCGTCGAAGGTCGATGCGACGACTTCGCCGTCGACCGTGCGCTGCATATCGGTAACTTCTTCCGGCCGTTCGTCCACGAGTAGCGCAATGATGTGCGCATCGGGATGATTGATCGAAATGGAATTCGCTATGTTCTTAAGTAGCGTCGTCTTACCGGCTTTGGGCGGTGAGACGATCAGCGCGCGTTGACCCTTGCCGATCGGGCAGAAAAGATCGATGACGCGTGTCGAAAGTTGCGTCGCGCGAACCTCAAGCTTAAAGCGCTCGTTCGGATATATCGGCGTGCCTTTTTCGAAGAGGCGCCGGTTCTTAATCGCTTCGGGATCGAGATCGTTGACGCGATCCACGCGAATGAGGCCGTAATACTTCTCGCTCTCTTTGGGGCGGCGTACTTGGCCTTCGACCATGTCGCCGCGGCGCAGCTCGAAGCGGCGAATTTGCGACTGGCTTACGTAGATATCGTCGTTGCCGATGATATAACCGCCACGCCGCAAGAAGCCGTAGCCCTCGGGAAGGACGTCGAGGATCCCGCTAGCCATCTCCATACCCGAGCGCTGTTGCTGGGTGGCGAGGATCGCGGCGATGATCTCGTCCTTCTTCATGGTCGTCGGATTGCCGAGCGCGACTTCATTCTGCTCGGCGATCTCGACCAGTTCAGCCTTCTTCTTGTCTTCGAGATCGGCCGCGGTTAAAAGCGGCGGCCCAGTTTCCGCTTGAGGAAACTGTTCGTTGTGTTGTTGAAATTGCGGGTTGAACCCGTGGCGGCGGCGCGAACGGCGGCGACGTCCGCCACCCTGCTGCCCATTATTGTTGTTGTTGTTGGGGCGATGTTCCGTTTGCAGAGGAGTGTTCTCTCTCGTAGAGTCGTACGCATGAACAACGCGACGCTGTCACGGGCGAGGCTGCCACGCGAGCATCGAGTCCGAGGTACGGGGGGATTAAACGAGCACACTATATCACATGTGCCGGGAAAGCCGCAATGTGCCCCGCCTCCTCGATGCGAAGCACATTCCGGCTTTCGCATCATGGCGATAGGCTTTCTGGGCGCCGAATCGCTCCCGCAGGCCGGTCAGGCCCGCTGCGGAGGAGCCGACGGTCTACGCGGCGCTATGCAGCACCAATTCCGCACGAGCGCGCGCCTCTAGATCGTCATCGCCTCCGGCGAAGACCGTGTACGCGGCGAAACGGTTCAGCGCGCAACGCAGGCGCACGTACGGTAACACTAGCGGTGGGGGCACATCGCGATGCTCGTTGCAATCGGCAACCAACTCGTCGTCGGCGAGTCCAAACGACGCGCGCTCGAGGCCGCGTTCCCGCAGCATCGCGGCGACCGCAGTCAACGCCGCATATCCAATCTCGCGACCTCCCAGACCCTCGAGGCGCGCGACGCGGAAGGCGACCCGCACAAGCCGCTCTCCCGCCC